>Ga0302280_1000023_pt1 | contig 183680 bp, 170 predicted proteins | sample III_Fen_E1_1_FD_198771 | JGI IMG/M metagenome (GOLD analysis project Ga0302280, IMG submission 198771) | Peat permafrost microbial communities from Stordalen Mire near Abisko, Sweden - III_Fen_E1_1 | ecosystem: Environmental > Terrestrial > Soil > Wetlands > Permafrost | place: Sweden: Abisko... | reverse complement strand
ACAAAGAAACGTTTGCGTTGCAAATTCACATCAAACGCACGTTTGGTTTTATGATTAGAGTGAGATACCATATTACCTCCTACTGCTTTTTTTCCGGTTAATTGACAAACACGAGCCATGATTTATAAAGTATAAAAATTTAAGGGTGCAAATATAGGTAATTAATCTTAAATCCAAAATTAAAAGTTATAAGTCATTGCGAAGGTACTCCCGAAGCAATCTCCCTTGTCATTCCGAACTTGTTTCGGAATCTCGACAGATGCTGAAAAAAGTTCGGAATTAGGGAGATAACGACTTAAGTAGTACTTTAGCGTTATCAAACTAAAACGCTAAAAAATGAACTACTTAATAGTTTTCGTCCCATTAATAATAATGTTAATGGAGTTTTTCTTAAAATTAAAAAATGATGGTGTAAAAGGGTTTAAATATTTTACCCCTTGGGGATATATTGTGATTTTTCTTACCCTATCTCTAATGTTTGTTATGGCAAAAAATATTAGAGATGATGAAAAGTATAAAGAACATATTGAAAACTTAACAACTGGTGGCGACAGTTATCTTTTAATGTATTTTAATAATAATTATTGCACAAATAATAGATTAAGTTATGATATACAAAATAAAGGTAAATATCCCTTAAAAGGTATCTTTATTGAACTTATAGACTATGATGCAGCTTCTATAGGGTTTGAAAAAATAGATAATTATTTAACAAAAAGAGTATATCTTATTGATACTACTATAAACTCTATAGCCTCACACAATGGAATAGGCGGGGATTTAAATATTTCGATTATTAATGAGCTACATGAAAGAAATTTTATCTTAACTATAAGTACCGATTATTTAAAATTTGAGCAGTTTATTAAATTTAGACAAAAGAATGGTAAAGCGTTTTTCGCATCAAGAACAATAAACTTTGAAACAAAAAAAATAATTTTTGATACTATTTATAATGGTTTTTTAAATGAAGGGGAAAATAAGAATACAATTAAATGGATTAATACAGAAGATTACGGAAAAAAATTACTTGAATTTAAAAAGAAATATAAGTTACCATGAACATAATAGAAATAGCAACTAAGTTCCCAACTGAACGCAAAGCAGTAATGTATTTTGAAAAAATACGCTGGGGTAAAGAGATTAAATGCCCTTATTGCGGACATAATTCTGTAAGCAAGCACGATTGGCAACATAGGCATAGATGTTATAAATGCACAAAAGCCTTTTCAGTTACCGTAAAAACACAATTACATCATACAAGAGTACCTTTACAAAAATGGTTGTATGCTTTTGGTATTATTTCAGATGCTAAAAAGGGTTTATCCGCTTTACAATTACAGAGAAATTTAGGCGGTATGGATTATAAAACAGTTCATAAACTATACCTCAAAACCCGTCAATTAATGGCAATGGATACCAACCAACCAGACCAATTAAAAGGAATTGTTGAAATTGATGAAACTTATATCGGAGGTAAGCCGAGGCGATTTTCGGCACTTTCTCGTGAGACTTCAAAGATTAGACCTTATGAGCCGGAGTTAGATGAACAAATTAAGGAGCTAAAGAAAAAAGGCGTTAATTTTAAAACAGGTAAAAAAAGCCCTGCAAAACCCGATTTAGTTTCTAAGGCAGGCAGGGGAACTAATAACATTCCTGTTGTTGGTGCGGTTCAAAGAAATGGAGATGTAGTTGCCGAAGTAATGAACGGTTTAACTCATAAAAAGATAAAAGACTTTGTTCAGGAATATATAAAAGAACAAAAATCTACCCTTGTATCTGACCAAGCCCCACTTTATACAAGAATAGATTCTATAATAGACCATATTGCTATTAACCATAAAAGGATGTATTCATATAAAGGAGTAAACACAAACAGTATAGAGAGCTTTTGGGCAATTATAAAAAGAGGTATTATAGGGCAATATCATCATGTTAGTACAAGGCATTTACCCGATTATATCGCTGAATTTGTGTTTAAATACAATAATCGCAAGGTAGATGATATGTTTGAAACTTTAGTTAAAAACTCAATGGAAGCAGCATGAATACACTAAGTAGTCGTTATCTCCCTAATTCCGTAATTTTTTAATCATGTTATTTGCTTTAATCGTTATACAAATCTAATAAAAAAATCCCTCTCCGGTTAAGGAAGGATTTTTAGCTTAGCCTTAACAACCTATTCGTTATATGGCGGCAATTTTTGCGCTATAATGCAAATTAAGGTATTAATACTATTTTTGTTGCCATGATAAGACTTTTAGGAGTATTTGTAGCCTTAGTATTGCTTATAAGCAGTTGTAAAAATTCAAGTAATAAAGAGGAAAATAAGGATGTGGTAAAAAAAGATACCCTGTCGGCAGAGGTAAACTCAAAAGAACTACAGTCCTTAAACGATATACTAAAGCAAGATCCTAACAATGCCCATAACTATTACAAACGTGGCAAGGTGTACTTTGGCTTTAAAGATTATGCTGCAGCCGCAGCCGATGCCAAAAGAGCTCTGGGTATAGATAGTTTGAAGACCGATAGCTTTTATATTTTGTTTTGCGATGCCAATTTTGCTGCCGGTAAAACCCGTTTGGCAAAAGAAACATTAGAGCGTTGCGTTAGGAATATTCCTACTTCTACCAAAGGCTATTTAAAACTGGCTGAACTTTACTTTTTTGTAAAGAAATACAAAGAGGCTATTGCCAATATTAATGACGCGCTAAAGATAGACCAAACCATTGCCTTAGGTTATTTTATGAAAGGTATGTGTTATAAAGAAGCGGGTGATAGTACACTCGCGTTGAGTAGTTTTCAAACCGCTTGCGAGCAGGATGATAAATACTATGATGCCTTTGTAGAAACAGGCAGGTTGCTTGCCACCAAAAAGAACCCTTTGTGTATAGAATATTTTAACAACGCTTTGCGCATTAAACCCCAAAGCACAGAGACTATATACTTTGTGGCTAAGTTTTATCAGGATACCAAACGCATTCCGCAGGCAATAGATGCCTATAACAAGTTGCTTACTATAGATAAAAAAGATAAACACGCGTTGTATAATTTGGGTGTTATTAATTATGTTTATTTAAAAGATATAGAAAAAGCCAAAGGTTATTTTACGCAAGCCATAGATGCCGATGGAGATTATGCGGAGGCATATTTAGCGCGTGGCATTTGCTTTGAAGACTTGAAAAACAAACCCGATGCCGAAGCTGATTATAAAATGGCTGTGCAGGTAAAACCAAACTTTGAACCTGCTATTGAGAAGTTGAATACCTTGTTGGGGAAGGGTAGATAAATTAAGGTGATTTTATAGATGTAGGTAGTATAAATCTAATTAATAACACAATTAACAGCAGGATAACCTGAACCAATTCGGTCTTGTTCTGTACAAGTACTAGTTGCTCCTTTTTTTGTGTCATATATTGTACTATATGTAGTAGGTAATGGAGAAGAACTACCTCCTGGTGTTATTTGATAACTACTAGTACACGTGCATAAGTAATGCTTTTTACAAGATGTAAACAACATAATTATAAAAGCAAGTACTAATATTAATTTATTCATTAATCAAATATAAATAAAAACATCTATATAACACTTTCTAAATAAATTATTAAAACAAACTCAAGTTAGCATATACCTTGTGAATAGGTAAGCCCATTACATTAAAGTACGAACCTTCAATTCTTTCTATCGCAATCAATCCAAGCCAGTCTTGTGCGCCGTAACTACCTGCTTTATCGAAAGGTTTGTAGTTAGTAATGTAGTAGGCAATTTCCTTTTCGGTAAGAGGTTTAAAGTAAACCTTTGTTTCATCAAAGAATGATACTTTCTTTTGGTTTGATGTTATACAAACACCTGTAAATACCTGATGCGTTTTTCCTGATAAAAGTTGTAGCATTTGGGTAGCTTCAAAATTATTACCGGGTTTGTTAAGCACAATATTATCAACCCACACAACGGTATCTGCGGTAATTAAAATATCATTGTCTTTTAGTGTATCAGGATACAGAGATGCTTTTTTCTCTGCCAGATACAGAGGAATTTGTTCTGCCTGCAGGGTAGGAGAGAAGCTCTCATCCGCATTAATGGAAATTGTTTTAAAGGTAAAGCCCGCATCTTTTAAAAGCTGTTGCCTGCGTGGCGATGCAGAACCTAATATGATGTTGTATTTAAAATCTAACATGAGAAATATTTGTCTATGAGGTATATTACAAAAGTTGATAAAACGCCTGTAAGCATAATGTATTTAATCCATTGGCTTAACTGATGATACTCTTCTTTTTGTTTTGAGCGATATAATTTTAAGATTAAAAAACAAAGAGGAATAAACACAAAAACAAACAGATAATTTGAAAGCATACTAAAATCTGATTTATCTGATTTATAGAATATAAAAATAAGTAACAGTAGGATATTGCTTATTAGCCCTGCCACAATGGCTTTTGAAGCTTTTATACCCCATACAATGGGCATAGTTTTGCAACCGGTTTCATAATCGCCTTTAAAATCTTCCATGTCTTTTACAATCTCTCTTACTAATGAAAGTAAAAAAGCAAACAAGGAGAATGAAAAAACGGAGAGGTATAAAAATGTGAAACTCTGTATATTTTGCAAGAATTTATATTTTAACAAAGGCATTTCAAAGAATACTATTTGCAAAGGAACCATAGCCGAAAGTGCCGCCACCAATAGATTTCCACTTAATACCTGCCTTTTTAAATGCGTAGAATAAAAAAACAGCAACGTAATACAAACAAATTGAATGATACATAAGAAGATATTTCCTGCCTTATGCGCCACATATACCCCAATTGCAAAACCCGCAACGTTAAATAGCGTATGAATAAATATAGCTACCCTGCGCTTTACGCCATTATCTATATATAGTTTCTGAGGTTTGTTTATTCGGTCCGTCTTAACATCAAAATAATCATTGATAATGTACCCTGCTGCGGCAATCAATACAGTGCTTAACATAAGTAAAAAGAAATCAGCATGAGATAATTGCAATTGCATGGTAAAATGTTGCCTAAGAGCTAAAATAGGTTGTATTAAAAAATAACGAGTGGCAAACATGGTTAGTGCTATAACCACCAGATTATTAAAACGAATAAGTTTTATGAATGCTTTTAGATTCATTACCAATGCGCAATTTCCCAATCGCCCCGCACCCGCATTACTTGTTCAATAACGTCTCTCACACAACCTTCGCCCCCTTTTTTATCAGATATATAAATAGAAAGTTCTTTTATCTCGGTTGCGGCATCAGCAGGACAACAAGCTACCCCCACTCGTTTCATTACTTCATAATCGGGCAAGTCATCGCCCATATACAGGATGTTTTTATCATCTAAAACATGCTCTGCCATAAAATCTTTGTAACAGCTTAATTTATCATGCTGTTTTAAAAACACATACTCAATACCCAAACGATGCAAAGCTTCTTTTACAATCTCAGAACTTCCACCCGAAATAACCGCCAGTTTGTATCCTTTTTTAGTTGCCAAGTGAATGGCATAGCTATCCTTGTTGTTTAGACTTCTTGTGGGTGTTCCATCAGGCATAAAGTACACTTTACCATCGCTCATTACCCCGTCAATATCAAAGATTAGAGTTGTTATCTGTTTTAAACGCGACTTAAAATTTTCAGGCATGGTGTTTCTGTTTTATAAGAGTGGTAAATAATTCGTACACTTTTTTTTGGTCGGGATAATTCTCTAATAATTGTAAATGTTTTTTTATGGTTTTATCATCACCCCGTTTGGCAGGTCCGGTTTGTATCGCCGCAGGTTTCTGTTTCTTTAATTTTTTCGCGGATTGTTTTATCATGGGTGCCAGTAAATGAAAGAGGTCATTCTTTTCTTTAACCAAAAAATCATCTGAAAGAGAATAAATATGGTTGGTAAAATTGTTTACCATAGTCGCGGCAACGTGCAGTTTTAAACGGTTTGCGGAATTTACGATTCTAACCTGTTTACTGATAGTAGAGGCAATTGCTTTTAACTCTTGCAGAGAAGATTTGTTATTGGCTTCAATTAATAAAGGTACAGATGCAAAAGAAGTTTTTACATCTTTTGAAAAACTCTGTAACGGATACAATACGCCAATATTGGCAGATATTTTCTTCAATACATTCATGGCTACACTGCCTGATGTGTGCAGCACTAATTTGTCGGATAGTTTTAAAGTCTTGCTTATCTTTTCTATCTCGTCATCGGGGGTACATAGTATATAAATATCAGCATGTTTATTTATTTTATTTATATCCGTAACATAAGGCGCGTGAAGCTCTAAGGCAAGCTCCTCAGCATTTTGTTCGCTACGCGAAACAATTTGAAGTATGTAAAATCCTTTCTTTTTTAATCGTTTTGCCAAGTGGGTAGCCACATTTCCCGCTCCAATAATAACAATTTTAAAATGCTGATGCGCTGCTTTCATTTTTATCTATAATCGATTATTCGCTTTTTAATAGATTTCTTTTTGTGCTTATGTATTAGCTCTTTATTTTAGTTGTTTTTTTTGTGGCTTCGCTGAGTGCTTCGCAATTCGCTTTGTTTCACTTCGCTTGGCCGGGTACTTTTAATACAGCATGCATCACGGCAATACATTCATCCATAATCATCCATAAACCACCTTGTTTCGCGATAGTCGCTGTTTCTTCGTTTATAATACCCGATTGGAGCCACAAAGCTTTAGCTTTTATTTTTACCGCTTCTTCAGCAATGGGTACAGTAGTTTCTGCTTTACGAAACACATCCACTATATCTATCTGTATAGGAATATCTAATAACGACGCGTAACATTTTTCTCCCAATATTTCTGTTTCGTTTGGATTAACAGGTATTACACGATAACCTATGGATTGCAGTTTCTTCATAATACCATGCGATGTTTTTTCCGGATTAGAAGAAGCACCTATCATAGCAATGGTTTTGGTATTTGATAAGAGTTCAACTATTTCTTTATCGCTTGGGTTTGTATGTTGCATAGTAAATTAAGAATTCAAAATTAAGAATTAAAAATTAGTATTAAGTATTGAGATGTTGTCTCAAATCTAAGGGCTCATATCTCATTTCTAACGGTCAATAAACCTGTTTTTAAGCGGGGGAGTAGGCATATAGCAGAAAGGAGTTTTAATTAGCTTCTTTCTGTTTTTGGCTATGTAGTTGTACACCCCATCTCGTATTAACGACGGAATTATTTTTAAAATAATGAGCAGGCTGTAAGGAGCTTTAAGGAATTTACAAAGATTTAAAGCGGCGTTTGATTTATACAATATGTTATCGCCTGCCAATAAAACTAAGGTGTTTAATTGATTAAAATTGTAATGATACTTTTCTAAGACCTGTTTGGCATAAGTGGATTGAAGAGAGCAAAACAAAAGAGGTTCTTCAGTTTTCTTTTCGTGTGTTATAATAAACTGAACAGTTTTGTTGCACAGAGAGCAATCTCCGTCAAAAAACAAAATGGGTTTACTCACGGCTTTACTACTGCCACACCAATATCGTAATTAAGGGTCGCTTTTCTGGTATTAATATTAACCTGCGTTCCACCGGCAACTTGATAATAATAACCGTTCGCGTCAAAATAATCGCCGATAGCGTATAAATAATAACTACCTTTAAACATAAGCTGAAAATTAAAATTGCCCTTGGAATCTACATTTTGTTGGCTGTCATATTGTGAAACATCGGAACCCGGAAAAGAAGTAGCGTCATATTTAATGTAAACAACTGTATTTCTGCTAATTCTTGCCCCATTAACATAAACACCGTTTACCGTTCCGGTAAGTTCTACAAACCCATTTATGGATGCTTTTCCCCCCGAAGCAGACTCGTTTTTTCTGCAGCCTAAAAAAACAAGACAAATAAGAAAGACATAACAAACTTTATATTTATTCATATTCTCTAACTATTTTCGGCGAAGATACTTTATATAGGTGGCAACGACAACTTATTTAACTGTTTTAGACACAGTAAGAGTCTGTTTAAATTTTATTTTATTCGGATTTTTTTATAATACTTTTTTCTGCCGCGAAAAAGCATTACAAAAAGCCACCACGAACGCCAACTTTCGCCGATACTGGCGAACGGACTTCCCTGCTTGGCTCGTCTGCGCTCAAGTTCAAATCGTTTGTACACACTTTACCCGGGGTTATGTAACTACTGAGCGAAGTCGAAGTATCAAGGAAAAGAAAAAAGAAGTTTTTAAATCAATTTTAAACAGGCTTTTAGGCAAATGATTTTTTGTACCTTGCCACCGGGCATCGGTAAGGTTGGTATCATATATAAATGCTTCGTTTTTAGCGATTTGAAGTAAACTTGTTTTTGATTAGCTTTACCTTGCTCTTTATATAATTCTTAACATTCTATTTTTAAACAGTTTCTAATAAATATCTGCGCTAAAAAACTAACATTTTTTGTTTCAGATAAAAAAAAGTATATCTTTGCACCCCCTAAATAGGATTTAAAACAAAGAAAAGTGGATTCAATTAGTTACAAAACAGATTTTGCCAATGCGGCAACCATCAATAAAAAGTGGTATATTGTTGATGCGGAGAACCAAGTAGTTGGTCGTTTAGCATCAAGAGTTGCTTACATTATCAGAGGTAAAAACAAAGCTTCTTTCACTCCCAATACAGATTGCGGAGATAACGTAATTATCATCAACGCCGATAAAGTACGCTTTACCGGTAAGAAAGGTGAAGATAAAGATTACATTCGTTATACAGGGTATCCCGGTGGACAACGTTTTGCAACTCCAAACGAGTTACTAAAACGTAAACCAACCGAAATACTACGTTTGGCTATACACGGTATGTTGCCTAAAAATAGTTTAGGTCGTCAGCAAAACACCAACGTATTTATATACGCAGGTACCGAGCATAAACACGAGGCGCAACAACCCGTTAAATTAGATATTAATACCATTATCGCTTAATATATTACATGGAACAAATAAAAACATCAGGTAGAAGAAAAACATCAGTAGCTCGCGCTTTTGTTACAAAAGGTAGCGGAGAAATCACTATCAACGGCAGAGATTATAAAGAATATTTCGCTACATCTACCCTTCAATATTACGTGCAACAATCTTTATTAGCGGCTAACCTGCGTAATGATTATGATGTAAAAATAAATGTACAAGGCGGTGGTACTACCGGTCAGGCACAAGCTATTCGTTTGGCTATTGCTAAAGCTTTGGTAGAAGAAAATCCTGAGTTGCGTGCGGCAATGAAACCTGATAGTTTATTAACCCGCGACAGACGTATGGTTGAGCGTAAGAAGTTCGGTCGTGCAGGTGCTCGTCGTCGTTTCCAATTCAGCAAACGTTAATCTTTTAAAATACAATTAAATAAAAACATGGCAATAACCTCGTTTAACGAATTACTTGAAGTAGGTGCACATTTTGGTCACATGCGTAGCAAATGGAATCCTGCAATGGCTCCTTATATTTTTGCTGAAAAAAATGGTATTCATATTATAGATTTAAATAAAACCGTTGTTAAGATTGAAGAATCTGCCAACGCGTTGAAACAAATAGCTCGTTCAGGCAAAAAAATTCTTTTTGTAGCTACTAAGAAACAAGCTAAAGAAATTGTTGCGGAAAAAGTAAAAGCATTAAATATGCCATACGTTACAGAACGTTGGCCCGGCGGTATGCTTACCAACTTTGCTACCATTCGTAAAACAATTCGCAGAATGGCGCAAATTGATAAGATGACTAAAGACGGTACTTTTGATAATATCTCTAAAAAAGAACGTTTAAGTATTTCTCGTGAGCGTGCTAAATTAGAAACTCAGTTTGGTTCTATCGCGGATTTAACTCGTCTTCCTGCAGCCATCTTTATTGTTGACATCAGCAAAGAAAAGATTGCGGTTGCCGAAGCAAAAAAATTAAACATCCCTTCTTTTGGTATTGTTGATACCAATTCAAATCCTAATGCTATTGATTTTGCAATACCTGCAAATGATGACGCGTCAACTTCTATCGCTTATATCTTAGATATTATTTGCAAAGCGGTGGCTGAAGGGCTTTCTGAGCGCAAAGTTGATAAAGATGCTGAAGACAAAGAAGAAAGAGAAGAAGGTGTTGAAAAAGATGTAGCGGCTAAATACTTAAAAGAAGATGGAGAAGAGAAATCTCCAGCTAAAAAAGGTGCTCGTAAAAGAACTGCTGCTCCTGCAAGACCTGCTCATGCCGGTGTAAAAAAATAACATTAAATGGATACAAAAATGGCAATTACGGCTAGTGAAGTAAATAAACTGCGCCAACAAACAGGTGCAGGCATGATGGATTGTAAAAAAGCGCTTGAAGAAGCAAACGGAGACTTTGAGCAAGCTATTGACTTTCTTCGTAAAAAAGGTCAGAAGGTAGCTGCTAACCGTCAGGATAGAGATGCTAAAGAAGGTTTGGTTATTGCCAGAATTTCTGCCGATGCTAAACACGGTAGTTTGGTGGTAGTGAACTGCGAAACTGATTTCGTTGCTATTAACGCCGATTTTGTTGCTTTTGCAAATACGATTTCTCAAATATCAATTGATAAAAATCCTGCTTCTATCGAAGCTTTCAATACGTTACCATACAACAATGATGTTACGGTAAGCGACAAGTTTATTGAGCAAATTGGCAAAATAGGGGAGAAGATTCAATTATCAAATTACCAAACAGTAACTGCTGCTAATGTGGTGGCTTATAACCATCCGGGTAATAAACTGGCTTGTATAGTTGGTTTTACCAAACCTGTAAGCGAAGAAGTAGCTAAAAACGTGGCTATGCAAGTAGCTGCAATGGCTCCGGTGGCTGTTGATAAAGATGATGTAGATACCAAAACCTTAGAGCGTGAAATGGATATTGCCCGTGAGCAAGCCCGTGCAGAAGGTAAACCCGAAGAGATGATTGAAAAGATTGCTCAAGGTAAATTAAACAAGTTTTATAAAGAATCTACTTTACTGAACCAAGAGTTTATTAAAGATAATAAATTATCAATCAGACAATACTTGCAAAGCATTGATAAAGACCTGACTGTTACAGCCTTTAAACGCTACCAGTTAAGTTAATAAAATTTTTAATTTTAATCCCGACAAATAGTCGGGATTTTTTTTGCCTTGTTGTGAAATAAAACACATTAGATATGAACTAAGCCTATAGACGAACAGCATATCACCATTAAAAAACATAATAACGAGATATGAAATATAAAAGAATCTTATTGAAATTATCAGGAGAGGCCTTAATGGGTAACAAGCATTTTGGTATAGATAACGAGCGCTTGGCGCAATATGCTACCGAAATTAAAGAAGCTGCTGATAGTGGTTGCCAAATAGCTATTGTTATTGGCGGAGGAAATATATTTAGAGGGATACAAGCCGAAAAAGGTGGTATGGATAGGGTGCAGGGAGATTATATGGGGATGCTTGCTACCGTTATTAACTCTATGGCATTGCAAAGCGCTTTAGAGAGTATGGGAGTACAAACCCGTTTACAGTCGGCTATTAAGATGGAACAAATATGCGAACCTTTTATACGCAGAAAAGCTGTACGTCATTTAGAAAAAAACCGCGTGGTTATTTTTGGGGCAGGTACCGGTAACCCTTATTTTACTACCGATACAGCCGCTACGCTGCGTGCCATTGAAATTGAAGCGGACGTGATTTTAAAAGGCACTCGTGTAGATGGTATCTATACTGCCGATCCGGAGAAAGATAAAACGGCAACCAAATACGAAACCATTTCTTTTACTGAAGTATATGAAAAAGGTCTGGAAGTGATGGATATGACTGCTTTTACGCTTTGTAAGGAAAATAACTTACCTGTTATTGTGTTTGATATGAACAAAGCAGGGAATCTTAAACAACTACTTAAAGGCTCTAAAATAGGTACCTTAGTGGAGGTTTAAAGCCAAATTCTGTGCGACTGATAATTGACAGCCTGTTTTTTTTAAGTAAAATATCCTAGGTATAATTTCTCGCAGACCATTTTTCTGTTTACGATTAATGTTAGGTAAATGATTTTTTATACCTTGTTACTGGGCATCGGTAAAGTTAGTCTCATAAATAAGCGCTTCGTTTTTAGCGATTTGAAGTAAACTTGTTTTTGATTAGTTTTACCTTGCCCTTTATATAATTCTCAACATTCTATTTTTAAACAGCTTCTTATTAAAGTAGCCGATTAATTAAAAAATATTACATTAGGAGGCTCAAATTAATTTTACTTAGTAGTGAGGAAAATTACAATTGTTTTTCTTTTTTATCTTGTGTGTAGGTTTGTTTCTTATGCGCAAGTAGGTAGTTATTATATTAATAATTATACACCGGCTATGTACGGTGCGGGCGAACAAAACTGGAATATTATACAGGATAGCGTGGGTAGACTGCTTGTTGCCAATAATGATGCAGTATTGATGTATGATGGTAAAAACTGGTATACCATAGAAAACCCGAATGATAATCCAATTTCATTTATTAATAAAACAGCCGATAAGACTATTTTGGTAGGGTGTGACGGAGATTTTGGCTATTTGGATTTTAAAACGGGTGGGAAAGCAGAATACGTTTCGTTAGGAACGTCCTTGCCGGAAAAGGAAAAAGATTACGGGAAAATTTGGTCTATACATTCTATTGACAGTAATCGTTTTTTTTGCGCCAATGAAAAAGTATTTTGGTACAAAAACAATAGCTTTATAAAGAGTTTTACGCCAAGCGGCGAAAAATTTCATACATTTTTTAATATAGAAAACACTTTGCTGATAAGAGAACAGGGTGTTGGTTTTATTTTTTTTGATAAAGGAAAACTAATAAAGATTAATAATACAGAAGGATTCTCGGATACTAAGGTGTATGCCATTCTTCATTATAAGCAAAACCTATACTGGGTATGTTCTCGTAAAGGGCTTTTTTTGTTAAGGTTTGACAAGAAACATCCCGAACTGAGTTTTATATCTAAACACCATGCGCCTAAAGTCGATGAGTGGATGATTGAAAACGATATTTATTGCGGAACTAAAATAAAAAATAATCTCTACGCTTTGGGTTCCATTAAAAATGGCGTATTAATGGTAGATGACGCTTTTAATTCGGTAAATAGGGTAAATGTAAACCAAAGTGGTTTGCAGGAGGATGCCGTAAAATGTATTTACATAGATTATGCCGGTGATATGTGGCTCGCCTTAAACAAAGGAGTAAGCCTTGTACAAATTAATACACCTAATACGCATTGGAATAAAATAAACGGAATACGGGGCACGATAGAATCAGTAGTTAAATTGAATGGCCTATTTTACATCGCTACCGATAAGGGAGTTGATAAGTTTAATCCGCTTACAGATATGTTTAGTCCTACAGGTATTACCGAAAATAGCTGGGATTTGATAAATTATCAGAATGTATTATTGGCGGCGGCAAATACCGGAGTATATGAAATAACCGAAAAAACAGAGAGAAAGATATTTGATTTTCCGGATGGAGTATTTAAAATTTTCGCGGACCCTTCAGATAAGGAGAACTTATTTATAGCCAGCGGATATGCCTTGTTTTTAACAAAATATAAAGACCATAAAATAACTGTTGTTAAAGAGTTTCCTTATGCCAAGGGTATAAGAAGTATGGTAGCGGATGCTAAAGGAAACATTTTTTTTGGTGGGGATGAATATGTATACATGTACAACCCAAACCTATCGGATACATTAACTATTTATACCCATAAGGACGGTATTGATACAACAACGGAAAATTATGTATTTACTTATAATAGAGATGTTTTTGTGGCAGGGCAAGGAGGTATGTTGCAGTTTTATGAAAATGCAAATCCCCGTTTTATTAAGGAATCAAAATACAATATATTTAAGGGTAAGATTCAAATGACAAGAGCCGCGCAAGTGGGCAATGATATTATACTTTCTGTTATTAATATTAATGATAAGATGGTTAGTGTAGGTGGCGAAGATGGATTGTGCATTTTAAAAAGCACTCCTTCCGGCTTTGTAAAAGATTATAAGTTCTTTAAACAAGTAAGTTCTTTAAGACCGCATAGCTTTTTGGTAGAATCTGATAAAGTATATATTGGTACAAACGACGGGCTTATTTCTTACGATTTAAGCCATAAGCATAAAGAATATGTGTTTACTACATTTATTTCAAAATTGGTTCAGAAAACAGACACCAATATTGTTATAGAAAATTTTTATGATGGCGTAATATATGAAGAACCTGTTTTTGATTATAAAAACAACGAAATCCACGCGCATGTTGCCGCTTCTGATTTTTATAATAAAAATGAATTAGAGTTTGCTCATTATTTAGAAGGACATGATGAAGAATACAGTTATTTTACCAAAAATGACCGGATAGATTATAGTAAATTGCATGAAGGGCATTACACACTTCATGTAAAGAGCAGAAATATATTGGGTATTGAAGGCAAATCTGTAAGCTTTTCGTTTACTATACTACCTCCGTGGTACCGAACTATATGGGCTTATGTAATTTACGTGGCTGGCTTTATAGTTACCATAAGCGTTATTGTAAGATATAATACCAAACGTTTAAAAGAACAAAACATAAAACTTGAAAAAATTATCGCCGAGCGAACCAAAGAAGTAGAACACCAAAAACAAGAGATTGAAGAAAAAAATAAAGAAATTACGGATAGTATAAACTATGCCAAACGTATTCAGCAAGCAATACTGCCGCCTATTAACGAGATAAAAAATATTTATAAAGACTTGTTTGTCTACTTCCAACCTAAGGACATCGTAAGTGGAGACTTTTACTGGTATCATAAAATAAGTAATACAGAAATACTGATTGCCTGTGCCGACTGTACAGGACATGGAGTACCCGGTGGTTTTATGAGTATGATTTGCTCGGATAAACTAAACGATGCCGTACAAAAAACAAACGACCCCGCTGAGATACTTTTTCATGTAAACAACAATGTGAAAAAAGCGTTGCGCCAAGCAGAGTCTGCCGAAGAAGGCGCTAATAAAGACGGAATGGAAATTGCCCTTCTTCGTATTGATTTTGCCGCTAAAAAAATCCGGTATGCGGGTGCCAACCGCCTGCTTTGGATATTGAAAAAAGATGCTACTGATATTGAAGAAACTAAACCTACCAAAGCCAGTATTGCCAGTTTTACCAAACCTAATTTTAAATATGACGGGCATGAGTTTCAGTTAGGCACCGGAGATTTGGTTTACATCACTTCTGATGGGTATCCCGACCAGTTTGGCGGACCTGATGGCAAAAAGTATATGAGTAAGAATTTAAAGAAACTTATTCTTTCTATCAGAGAAAAGAGCATACCTGAGCAGGAAAAAATTATACGCGATACCATTAACCAATGGATGGAGGGCTACGAACAGGTAGATGATTTATTGGTAATTGCCTTTAAACTATAAGTTAATCCTTACCCATAATAGCTCGCTGGTTTTATTTTCTTTTGTAAAACTCAAGTTTAAGATTGTCCACATCAAAAGAACTTTTCCCGCGCTTCCATTTAAAACAAAAAAGATTATTTAGCAAAAAGATTATATTTGTTGAGATATGAATAAACTAAAGTGAAAGCTTTTAAATTAATAAATATAAATGGCACAGAATGCTCTTTTCAGGAAGGTAGAGTGCCTATAAACGAACATATAGATGCTACTCATTTTTTTGTGCAAACACAGATAGATAAATACCAATTGTCTGCACACCCCGCTCCGCGCAATCAGTTTGTAGTTACGCTAAAGGGTAAATTGAAATTTACCGTAACCAATGGAGATTCTTTTATAATAGAGCCCGGTATTATACTTGTAGCTAAAGATATACATGGAGAAGGGCACACCTGGAAAATTATAGAAGGAGATGAATGGCATAGAATTTATATAGTGCCACATGCCGATGCAGAAGATCATTTTATACCCGATAATAAGTAAGTTTTATGCTAAGTGGTTATGAGTAAGAAAAATAAAAAGGATATGGAAGATGGGTTGGTTTATTCAACCAACAGCAATTTATCGTTTGGCAATTTGGAAGATAAATTAGAAGAAGCATTAGCCGCGGGCGAACAAAGTCTTCGTGTACATTTAGACAGGCTGGGTGGCGGCAAATTACTTACGCGTATTGTTGGTTTTGTGGGCAGCGAAGATGAGATTAATGTACTTGGTAAAGAACTGAAACAAAAATGTGGGGTAGGAGGGAGTATTAAAAATGGAGAGATACTAATTCAGGGAGACCATAGAGATAAAGTGGTGCAAATACTATTGAAAGCTGGTTACAGAGCTAAAAAGGCCGGTGGATAGCATACAAGCAGAGTGGATTAGTTTATTAAATAATCCACATTGTTAAACAATTTGTACATTTATTTTTCGTTATACTATGTTGTGCGGTTTTATATATTTATAGCTTTTATACTATTATTTACTTCGGTTGGTATGATGGGGCAACAAAGCCTTAACCGTACTAAGAACCTTATTCTTACTAAAGATACGGTTGCTCTTGATACACTAAGTCTTGTTCCTAATAGTGTAAAGCTTTATAGTAAAGGTAGTTTACTGGATAGTAATTTGTATAAAATACTTCCTGAAAAAAAAACGATTGTGTTTAACCGTAAACTGATAAACGCGAAGCGACTTCAGTTAGATACTGTTATACATGCGACGTATCAAGTATTCCCCCTTGATTTTAATAAAGAAGCTTATCATAAGGATATTAAAGATGTGCGCCAGGATTTAGCTTTTTCGCGAAACAGAGCTTATAACATACAATATAATAATGATAAGGATGCGCAGAATTTTTTCGCTTCGGATGGTTTGACGAAGAACGGTAGTATATCTCGTGGCATTAGTTTTGGTAATAATCAGGATATGGTGGTTAACTCGGCTCTTAACCTGCAAATTTCCGGTAAACTAACCAAGGATATAGAACTCTCTATGGCAGCAACGGACAACAGTATTCCCTTGCAACCGGAAGGAAATACGCAGCAACTATCGGAATTTGATAATGTCTTTATTCAGTTAAAAGATAAGAAATCAAAACTTATCGCGGGTAATTATCAGATGCAAAGACCCAATAGTTATTTTATGAATTTCTATAAACGTTCTCAAGGACTTATGTTTAGTAATGAGTATGATATCGCAAAGGGCGCGGTTTTAAAAACAACAGTTTCGGGTGCCATTGTAGGAGGAACTTTTGCGCGAGATGTCATTCAGGGTATAGAAAGTAATCAAGGCCCTTATAGATTGTATGGTGCAAATAACGAATTGTATATTGTTGTGCTGTCGGGTACCGAGCGTGTGTATATAAGCGGTGTGCAGCTAAAACGCGGATTGGACAATGATTATGTGATTGATTATAACACGGGACAAATTACATTTACGGCAAAACAACTTATTACAAAAGATAAGCGTATTGAAGTAGAGTTTCAATACTCGGTAAAGAGTTATTCCAGAGCGGTATATTTTGTAGGAGAGGAGTATCAAACAAAAAGACTACGACTTGCTTTAAATTATTATGATGAGCAAGATAATAAAAACAAACCCCTTCAGCAAACCCTGTCCGATACGGATAAAGTTATTCTGCATAATATAGGAGATACGCTTAGCAAGGCTTATACTAAAGGGTATTCGTTAGTGCCGTTTAATAGTACAGATGTTTTTTATAAATTGATTGATACAAACATCGTTATCAAAAAGCAAATTAACGCGTTACAATTCATTTACGAAAGAGTAACGTTTAATAATGTTTTTGAATACACAATCTCTCCCTACAAAAATGATTCGGCATACCATGTGGCTTTTGGTAATGTAGGGCAAGGTAATGGGAACTATGTGCAAATACAGAGTCCTGCGAATGGCGCCGTATATCAATGGGTAGAGCCTGTTAATGGAGTAAAGCAAGGAAGTTTTGAACCCGTTATCCCTTTGGTCGCTCCTAATAAAAAACAAATGCTAACAACTATTGCTGAGTATAAAACCTCTGAAACAGGCTTACTGGGCGTAGAGGGCGCTTTTACAAACTATGATGTAAATACCTTATCTCCTTATGATAAAAGTTCTGATAACGGCCAGGGAGCAAAGGTTTATTATACCGAAAAGAAGAAATTGGGCGAAGAAGATACTACCGGTAAAAAACAATGGCTGCTTAACTACGGGGGTAATTATGAGTATGCGCAAAAGAATTTTACGCAGATAGAACGTTTTAGAAGTGTAGAGTTTTCAAGAGATTGGAACCGAACCAGCGATACTATTTTTGGAGACCAACATATTGCTAATGCAACGGCCGGCATTTCAAGAGGGAATTTATTTTCTTCTCAATATACAGCAAGTAGTTTTGTGGAAGGGCGCATTTATGATGGAATAAAACAAAGTTTAAACAACACGTTCAATGTAGGAAAAACACAAGGCTTCTATAATGGCTCGTATTTATTTACCGATGCCAATAAGAACTCGGAGACAGACCCCTTAAGGACAAAGTTTTACAGACATAAATCAAAAGTAGCTCATCGCGTAAGTAAAAAATTAGTGCTGGGTTATCAGGATGAGTTTGAAAATAATCAGTTTAAAAATAGTTTACGAGATTCTTTATTAGGCAAGAGTTATCAGTTTTGGGATTATGAGACAAATATTTCTAATGCAGATACTACCAAGAACAGATACAAGGTTTTTTACAGAGAACGTATTGATAAATTCGGGTACGATAATTATTTAAAGAAATCGGCAGATGCCAGATATGTTGGACTTACCACAAATATATCATCTGTAAAGAATCATATTATAAAAACAACCATTACTTACAGAAAATTAGATATTATTGATACGAATCTTATTAAAGTAAAGCCTGATAATAATTTATTAAGTCGTATTGAATATGCTCCTAAACTGATGAAAGGATTTTTTACAGCGAATACCTTTTATGAAATTGGTTATGGTTTGGAACAAAAACAACAATATTCTTACGTGCAGGTAGCCGCAGGACAGGGACAATACACTTGGGTAGATTATAATCATGACGGCATTAAACAATTAAATGAATTTGAAATAGCTCAGTACCCTGACCAAGCTTTATATATAAAGGTTTTCACGCCAACCAACACCTATATAAAATCAGTAAGAGACCAGTTTAGCTTAAACGTCTATTTGCGTCCGAAAGTCTTTTTAAAAGACGGTAGTAATAAACTGATGAAGTTTGCGTCAAAGTTTGTTTCGCAAACAACGTATAAAGTCGATCAAAAAAGTTTGGCCAATTCAAGTGTCGGTTTTGCATTTAATCCCTTTCATTCAAATATTAAAGACTCCTCTCTGCTTTCATCAAACTATACCATCAGGCAATCTGTTTTCTTTAATCAAACAAGTCCTGTGTATGGATTTGATTATACGTATGAAGATAATCGTACCAAACAGCTTTTGGTAAATGGGTTCGAATCTCACCGTTTGCAAAACAATCAATTAAACACCCGTTGGAATATAACCCGTGCCTGGGGAATTTTTCTTACAAACAACTATGGCAATAAATATAGTCTGTCTCAATTTTTTGATAACCGTAACTATGAAGTACAAACCATATCCACACAACCCAAGTTAAGTTACCAGCCCACTACCGCTTTTAGAATTAGTCTTATTTACCAATACTCTCAAAAACATAATATCATTGAAGGCGGGTTTCAAAAAGCAATTATAAATGATATTGGCGCTGAGTTTAAATTTAATAAACTGTCTAAGGGTAGTCTTACCTTTAAAGCGGATTATATTAATATAAGCTATAACGACGCGCAAAGCACTCCTGTTGCTTTTGAAATGCTAAGCTCTTTGCACGTAGGGCAAAATGTTACCTGGAATGCCAGCTTTCAACAAAATGTATCAGGTAATATACAGATAAGCATTACCTATGAAGGTCGTAAAACCCCCGATTATAAGTTGGTAAATATTGGTGGGGCACAGGTTAGGGCTTTCTTTTAGCCATTGTGAGTATTACAATTTTAATCTCTTATATTCCTTTTACCGGTTATGTGTAGCCTCGTGAGCGTCTAATGGCGCTTAACGCTAAGCTAATATTAAATCTTCGTTAATTTTTTAATGGAAACTTGTTAAGAGAAAAAAGTTTCCATAGTTTTGCCGCGCTAAAAAAAGCTGGTTAACATGAAGGAAGTTGCTTTACCGTTTATCTTACCTGCCAAAAGCATTGTTTTACCTACCTGTATGATGAGTCAGCCTAAAGAGCATTGTATAGGGAGGTTTGCTTACTTTATTTTGCCGCACATTTAAAGATATAATTTATGAAGAAATTAGTAATTATTCTTATTATCATACTCTCCCCTCTCTTTTGGAGAGGGGCTGGGGGTGAGGCTTTTGCACAGCAACGCTCGGTTAGCGGCTATGTAAAAGACGCTAAGAACGGCGAAATGCTTATTGGCGTTAGCGTATATGAAAAAGGCACTACCAATGGGGTAAATACTAATGCGTATGGCTTCTATTCGTTGGTGTTACCTGCCGGCAAACATACCATTATGGTATCTTACTTGGGGTATGCTACCCAAAGTATGGATATAGAATTAAACGATAAAGGCATTACCAAAAACTTTGAACTGGCAGATGAAGCTAATTCATTAAACGAAGTGGTGGTATCATCAGAGCGCGAAGATCATAACGTAAAATCCGTTGAGATGAGTGTAGCTAAACTGGATATAAAACAAATAAGCAGAATACCTGCCCTGCTTGGCGAGGTTGATATTATACGTGCCATACAATTGTTGCCGGGTGTAACCACCATGGGTGAGGGTTCTTCGGGGGTTAACGTGCGGGGGGGTAATATAGACCAAAATCTTATCTTGTTGGATGAAGCGCCTGTGTATAACGCGTCTCACTTGTTTGGGTTCTTCTCTATTTTTAATCCCGACGCGGTAAAAGATGTAAAGCTTATAAAAGGCGGTATTCCATCTCAATACGGTGGCAGACTTTCAGCTATCTTAGACATTAGAATGAAAGAGGGTAACAGCAAAAACCTGCAAATAACAGGTGGTATAGGGACTATATTCAGCAGGCTTTCTATAGAGGGACCATTGATTAAAAATAAGATGTCGTTTATTGTGGCGGCTCGCAGGAGTTATATAGATATACTTGCCAAGCCTATCTTAAAAAAGAAAGAACCCCAGTTGGGTGATTTGGTTTTTTACTTTTATGATTTAACGGCTAAACTAAATTACCGTGTAAACGAAAAAAATAACCTGTTTTTAAGCGGGTATTTAGGGCAGGATAAGTTTGGCGCGGGCTTTAGTTTTAAATATGGCAATGCTACTACCTCTCTGCGTTGGAATCATTTGTTTAATGATAAACTGTTTTTAAACACTACGGCTTTTTATAGCAATTACAATTACGGCTTAGGCTTTACCAATGGGGGTACTAACCAAAGCTTTAACTGGACGTCTAACATTATCAATTACAGCGTTAAGCCTGATTTTACCTATTACCTAAATAATAAGAATACCATGCACTTTGGCGGACAAGGTATTATGCTTCAGTTTGAACCGGGGCAGGCTATTGTTACGGCTTCTGATGGAACTACTACAAACATTAGCGAAGCCAATAAATATGGTTTAGAAAGCGCTTTATATATAGATGATGAGATTAAAATAAACAGTCGTTCAAATATTCAATTTGGTATTCGTTACTCTTTGTTTGATTATATGGGACCCGGCAACCGATATGATTACTATGATACTATACCCAACAATGCCAAACGTATAAAAGATACGGTCGCTTTTAGTAGCGGAAAAAGCATTGCCCATTATGGTAACTGGGAACCGCGCCTTTCTTATAAATTAGATTTAACCGATAACAGTTCTTTTAAAGCTAGTTATAATCGTACGGCACAATACTTGATGTTGGTATCTAATACGGCTGCATCTACTCCGCTTGATATTTGGACTCCGGTTACTAACAATATTAAACCACAAATAGCAGACCAAGTAGCGGCAGGTTACTTTAAGAATTTACATGAAAACATGTTTGAAAGCTCGGTTGAAGTGTATTACAAGAACCTGCAAAATCAGTTAGATTATATTGATAATGCCAACTTGCTTCTAAATAAGTATTATGAAAGTCAGTTGTTGCAAGGTAAAGGGAAGGCTTATGGTGCGGAGTTTTATTTTAAAAAGACAAAAGGTAAACTAAACGGATGGGTTAGTTATACATATTCCCGCACTTTACGTCAGATAAACGGATTAAGCAATAATGAATGGTACCCAAGTAAATACGACAGACCAAATAACCTGGCAGTTGTGTTGAATTATGATTTTAACAAACGTTGGAATGTATCGTGCAACTTTGTATACATAAGCGGTACACCCAATACCTTCCCCGATTCTAAGATACAGATACAGGGTTATACGGTAAACTATAACACATCTAACATGCGGAATAACTTCCGTAATCCCGCGTATAACCGTTTAGATTTCTCAGCAACGTACAACTTTAAAAAGAATGATAAGCGGCGCTGGCAAAGCAGTATAGTATTTAGCGTATATAATGCTTACGACAGAAAAAATGCTTTTGCCGTTTATTTTCAGGCAGTTCCAAACAATGCCAATCAAACACAAGCTGTTAAATATACTGTTGTTGGAACGGTTATACCTGCTGTAACATATAACTTTAAGTTTTAAGCTATGAAAAAACACTTCTTATTTCTTGTGTCTTGCATTTTACTTCTTAACTCTTGCACATCAGTTATTCAGGTAACTGTTCCAAATGGAAGTCAACTTGTAGTGGTGGATGCCTTTATGGATAATTCTCCGAACCCGCAAATCGTAAGATTAACCTTTAATGCAAACTATTTTAGTAATGTTTCTACTCCGCCTGTTTTGGGAGCGACAGTTGGTTTAACTGATTTAACTAATGCTAAAACATACAGCTTCACTCCTGACGGTAACGGAAATTACATCTATACTCCCGGTGTAAATGATAGCATGGCGCAATTGCATCATAAGTATCAGTTAAATATATCTTATAATGGAAATACATATAATGCGGTATCTACATTAAATAGAACGATGGCTATTGATACCATAGCTTTTGAAATTGCCACCGGACCAAATTATAACCTTGTTCCACTTTCAGATACAACTAAACCACGCAAGTTTTATCCGTATGTATATGCGTTTGATAGTACCGGCCCCATACATGATTATTACTGGCTTAAGGTATTTAAAAATGGTGTTTTTTATAATCAGCCCCAACAATTGGATATCTTTGAAGATGGTGGGTATGGACACAATTATGATAGCGATTCTTTAAATCCTCAGTATACGTTTAATGGTTTAACTTCCGATGATAATCCTATATATAGAAATGATGTATGTATGGTTCAGGCATATTCCATTAACAGCAATACTTTTGATTTTCTTACTCAGATGAAATCGCAAATGACTAATGCGCAAAATGGTTTATTTGCGGTTACCCCACAAAATGTAAAAACTAACATTCAGCAAACAAATGGCACCCTACAGGCTATTGGGTGGTTTAATATTGGGGAAATATCAAGCAAAAGTGTAATTGCCAAATAAGCCATGAAGAGTTATCAGTTATCAATCATTATTATTTACTGCCTACTGTTTTTTTCATCCTGCACCTCGGTTATACAAATATCTGTACCAAATGGTACAACGCAATTAGTAGTAGATGCTTTTTTAGATAATTCTTCTAAACCTCAAACCGTACGAATTACTACTTCTTCAAATTATTTTAGTGGGGCGCCTTGTCCCGCTGTTTTAGGCGCAACGGTTAGCTTAACCGATTTAACTAATGTTAAAACATTTACGTTTACTCCCGATGGCAAAGGGAATTATATCTATACACCTGTTGCGAATGATACTATGGGTTATGTTAACCACAAGTATCAGTTAAATATATCTTATAGCGGCAATACGTATATAGCTTTATCCACTATATTTCCTACCATTCCAGTAGATTCAATTACATTTAGAAGTTCTAGTACAGATTCTTATAATCAGTTTCCAAATGATACTACTAAACCACGAACTTATTTTCCATTCTTTTTTGCAAAAGACATAAAAGGCACAGGGAACTTCTATTGGATTAAAGCATATAAAAATGATGTTTTTTACAATCAGCCTTCTCAAATGAACATTTGCGAAGATGCAGGAATTGCTGGAGATGGTGTTGATATTGGAGTATCTAATAATTTTTATAATTTAACTGATAGTAAGAACCCTATATACAGGGGTGATACTTGTACCATTGCTATATATTCTACAGATGCTAACACCAACGATTTTTTAGGGCAACTGCAAACTCAAATGACTAATGCGCAGGCAGGCTTATTTGCTGTTACCCCTCAAAATGTAAAAACCAACATACAACAAATTAGTGGAACCCAGCCGGCTATTGGCTGGTTTAATATGGGAGCTATAATGAGTAAGAGTGTGGTGGCGAGGTAATCTCTTCGCTATAAATGCATGGCAGCTTTCTTAGCCAAAAGCTGCTCATCTGTTTCCTTGTGTGCCTCATCAGGTACGCAGCAATCAACCGGACAAACAGCGGCACATTGGGGTTCATCATGAAACCCTTTACATTCGGTACATTTATCAGCTACAATGTAGTATACATCCATGCTATTAGGTACTTGTGGGGCACCGGCATCCGCTTCAATACCTGTGCTTAATCCTTTAAACATACCTTTTACAGTGCTTCCGTCGGCAAAACGCCATTCGGCACCACCTTCATAAATGGCATTGTTAGGACACTCAGGTTCGCAAGCTCCGCAATTAATACACTCCTCAGTTATTTTAATAGACATTTTACTTAGTTTTGCTAAAAATCGGCGCAAATATACATAATCATTTATAGATTTTAAGCATTACAAAATTATGGAGAAAGAAGCGCAAGCCTTTTTAAAGTTAAACGATTTTCTATCGGATTTTACGCACGAAAGAAAGAACGCTATATACAAAGGCAAATACACGGAGTTAGACGCTCTTGTTGAACAATGTTTCTTATATAACGGATGGTTTACCAAAGAGAATGTACTAAAAGCTTTGCAGGGTATTGTTCTCTTATTGGAAGAAAATAACTTGAAAGAATTTTGTAAGCAAATCAATAAAGCTAAAATACCTAAAACAGTTGCCGTTATCATGGCAGGAAATATCCCTGCTGTAGGCTTTCATGATTTTATGTGTGTATTGCTTTCGGGAAATAAGATTTTAATAAAACCATCAAGCGATGATAAATTCCTGATTACATTCTTCGCTGATTTTTTAAAAGAAGTAGAGCCTTTATTTGTGGATAGAATATTCTTTGCGGAAGGAAAGCTGCAAAACTTTGATGCCGTGATAGCTACCGGAAGTAACAACAGCAGCCTTTATTTTGAAAGATACTTTGGTAAGTATCCGCACATCATAAGAAAGAACAGAAGTTCTATTGCCGTTCTTTCAGGTAAAGAGGGTAGGGGAGAGCTAACACTTTTAGGGAATGATGTGTTTGACTATTATGGCTTGGGATGTAGAAATGTATCTAAACTCTTTGTTCCTAAAGGATATAAATTTGATGCCTTTTATGAGAGTGTATTTGGTTTCTCTGAAGTTCTTATGAATAAAAAGTACGCTAATAATCATGAGTACAACAGAGCCATCTATCTCTTAAACCAAGAGAAGTTTTTAGATAATAATTTTCTTATAATCAGAGAGAGTAGTAGTTTGCATTCTCCTATCGGGGTTTTGTTTTATGAAGAATATGAAAACATTGATAAAGTAGCTGAAAGAATAAAAGATATTGAGGATGAATTACAGTGCATTGTTTCAGGTGTTTCGCTTCCGTTTAAAATCATTTCTTTCGGTAATACACAATCACCTGTTATTAATGATTTTTCAGATAATGTAAACACTATCCATTTTCTGAATAAATTTGAATTAAATTAGCTGTCTGATACATATATGATTCGTAGAGGTATATTTAGTTTATTTGTATTTATTTGTTCTTTTCAGGCTTTGAGAGCTGCTAATAATGTTACGATAACTGTTTCAGATACTGTTTGTCAGGGTTCTGAGGTTACTATAAAGGGTAGTGTTGCTACAGGAACAGTAACTTCATGGCATTGGTCTTATCAATATATAGGAGCCGCTTATTACTTAGATTCTCTTCATCAAAACCCAACACATATCTTTGCTGATACCGGTTATTATGTTATTACATTAATAGTTCATTATAGCCCTGCCGGAACGGATACGCAGAACGTAATCCTATATGTTGAACAAACGGCAACCGCTTCATTCGCTACATCAAGTTTAACAAAGGGTGTGCCGCAGGCAGTTACTTTTACCAATACCTCTACTCATGCGCCTAATGGTTATATTTGGAACTTTGGCGACAACAGTACTTTGGTTCAAAATACGTTGTCAAATCCATCTCATACCTATAGCGCTATTGGTACTTATACAGTATCGCTGATTGCTTTTGGGGTTAAGGGGTGTAATGATACTACATCATCTCCGCTTATTATAGCGGATACTATACTGTTAACCATGCCCAATATATTTACACCCAACAACGATGGCATTAATGAATATTTTGCGCCCAACGCGCACGGCATGAAATCATTGTCTTGCACTATATACGACAGATGGGGCATTAAAATACTTACCTTAGATAATGATAATGTTAGCTATTGGGATGGGCACACTACATCAGGAATTGCCTGTAGCGAGGGTACCTATTTTTATACCCTTACGGCAACTGATTTAAATAATAAATCATACAACCTAAAAGGATTTTTCCAGCTTATCAGATAAGTTATTTTACAGGTTGATAAAATACAATTTAACTACCCTAACGAAACTCTTTTTAAGGGATTAAAAAACATTTCTTTTACGCTTAACTCTGCGCAAACGCTTGTATTGGTAGGTAAAAGCGGCAGCGGAAAAACTACTTTGCTTAAATGTATTTATGGTTTAGAAGACCTACAAAGCGGAGCCATTACCTTTAATAAACAACGTGTATTAGGTCCGGCTTATAACTTAATTCCCGGGCATGAGGATATGAAGTTAGTAAGCACAGGTTATGCTTTGTTAGAACATCATACTGTTTACGAGAACATTGCCGATATACTGATTGGGTATCATGATGGTTATAAAAAGAAGATAATAAACGAGCTGCTTCGTCTTACCGAAATGGCAACTTTTAGAGATAAAAAAGTAAGCACCTTATCAGACGGACAAAGGCAGCGGGTAGCTCTGGCAAAAGCCATTGCCATTTTCCCTAAGTTATTGTTGTTAGACGAACCTTTCAGTAATTTGGATATTGTTTTAAAAGAAAAAATATTTACCTACATCCAAAAAAAGCTAAAGCAACACAAGGCATCCTGCATTATTGTTACCCATCGTTTAGATGAAGTTTTAAGCGGCGCCAATTATTTGGGTGTAATTAAAAACGGCGGTTTAGTTCAGTTAGATACCTATAAGCATATTAAGAAAGCGCCCGCCAATGCTTATGTAAAGGGTTTAGTGTTTTACTAATTCTCCTCTTTAGTTTAAGGAATAATAATAATATTAAATGCAGGGTCATTTGCAGGTTTTGGTATATGAGTACCTGTAATTGAAGTTGCGGTTATTGTTACACCCTGCAAATTCCATAAGTACCCGTATGCTATCCCTGTTGAGTAGTTTGTATAAGACAGAGGCATGTTACCATTGCTTGTAACCATAGAAACAGAAACTTGATAACCGGTATTAATCGTTAAACCGGTGTAAGTAGCATTCCAGCTACTACTGTCTGCCGCTCCAAGAGTCCAGTTTGTTGTTGTCTGAAAGAAATACGACTCCACATTAGCATTACCCGCAGGGCCTGTTGGTCCGGTTGCGCCAATAGGTCCTGCCGGACCAACCACCGTATCTTTAGTACATCCTGTAAATATTAATATGCTCAGTAAAAGACTTGCCGTTATAATATTAATGACTGAAAATTTCATGCTTATAATTTGTCGACAAACCTACTAAAAATTAAAACACAGTTACTACTCATTACTATTTCTCACTATATCTTTGTTAATACGAGAAGTAAAACCATTCCCTGTAAAGATTATAACCCCCTCAAAAAGATTATTATTGATGCGTTTACAAACTAAACAGAAGATGTTTTGGAGACAAAATCTTTGAAAGGCTTGTTGTGGCTAATATCACAGGTTTATGATATATAACGGATATTCAAATAATATTTACTTAAACTTCAAGCTCTTTACGGGGCTTACTTTGCTTATAATTAAAACAGGCAGTAGCATCATTACTAAGCAGCAGCTAACAGTGAGGAGGTTTAAGAGCAATAGTTGGTTTAAGTGTAGTTCTGCCGGAACAAAAGAGACGTAATAACTTTCGGGGGCAAGTTTTATAAGTTTAAAGTGTTGTTGTAACAGCGTTAACGCTATTCCGATTAAATTACCAATAAGCAAGCCCTGCAGCAACATTTTGAAAGATTGAAACAGGAATATTTTTCGCACTAAATGATTATTGGCACCGAGGGCTTTTAGTAACCCAATGGTATTGCTGCGTTCTAATATTAAAATAAGCAAGGCGGAAATCATATTGATAACGGCTACTAATATCATGAGGGTAATTATTATAACGGCATTGCTGTCTAATAATGAAAGCCAGGAGAAGAGGGTAGGGTAGATGTGTTTTACTGATTTGGCTTCTACGTTTTGACCTACGGTTTCGTTAATGATTTCGGTTTCCATATCAAGTGTAGAAAAATCTTTTAGTTCTATTTCAAAACCACCTGCTTGTGTAGCGCTCCAATAGTTAAGTTTTTGTATTTGTTTGAGGTGTGCAAACACAATGTTGTTATCAATATCGGTAAAGCCTGTTTGGTAAATACCTCCTACTATAAACTTGCGCACGCGTTGTTCGTAGCCTAAACTAAGGCTGCTATCTTCGGTGTGTTTTCGGCTTACAAAATAGGTAAGGAGTTTGTCGCCCACCTTTGCATTAAGCTTTAGTGCCATGGTATTGGAAACTAAAATGGTATCTGAACTAATGGAATCTTGATAAACCGGAATTTTACCTTGCAATAGATATTGCTTTATAAAGGCCCAGTCGTAATGGCTATCAACTCCTTTAATGATAATTCCCTCGTTCTCGTCGGCGGTTTTAATGATGGCGTTTTTGGTTGCAAATGGCTGGATGTGTTTAATGCCTTTATCTGTATTCAATTCCTTTAAGAAAGGGGCTTGCATACTGATGGGTTCCTGTTCGAAGGAGTTGTTGTTGGTATAGGCGCTAATTACCACATCGCCTGAAAGGCCTATGGCTTTGTTTTTAATCTCGTTCTTAAAGCCTGTAACAATGCTTACGGTAAGTATCATTACGGCAATGCCCAGCACAATACTTCCTATGGCAATTTTAACCACAGGCGCTGCAATTGATTTTTTTTGCAGCTTGGTATTCCACAATCTGTTGGCTATGTAGGTGGCTAAGTTAATTAATGAAGAATTAAGAATTCAAAATTAAGAATTAAGAGATTAGTATACAGAGTTTATAAATATATTTGCGTTGATGTATAAAAAATTCAGTTATCAATTATTAGTTATCAGTGAGCGGTTATCAGCTATCAGGAAGTATTGTTTGCTGTTTTTTGTTTACTGTTTACTGCATACCGCATACAGCGCAGCGCAGCCCTACTACCAAACAAGGGTGTTGTATGAGAAAGATATTCAAACAGGGGCATCTCAAATAGATAAGTATTTACCTTTACTGAAAGGAAAGCGTGTGGCTGTTATCGCTAATCCTACTTCGTTAATAAACGGTACTCATTTGGTTGATACGCTTCTTTCCTTAAAAGTGAACATCAAGAAAATATTTAGTCCTGAGCATGGCTTTAGAGGGCAGGCAGATGCCGGGGAGCAGGTAAATAGTGGTAAGGATAAGAAAACGGGGTTGTCTATTATATCTTTATACGGCAAACACATGAAGCCTGCCGCGGCAGACCTTGCTGATGTGGATGTATTGATTTATGATATACAGGATGTGGGTGTACGTTTTTATACCTACATATCTACCATGAGTAATTGCATGGAAGCCGCGGCGGAAAATAAAAAGATGTTTATTGTATTGGACCGCCCAAATCCGAATGGTTATTTTGTTGACGGACCTGTGCTGGAACCTGCCTTTAAATCATTTCTGGGAATGCACCCGGTGCCTTTAGTTTATGGTATGACTTACGGAGAGTACGCTAAAATGGTAAATGGGGAAGGTTGGCTGATGAACAAAATAGTGTGCGATTTGAAAGTTATTCCGGTAATTAACTATACGCATTTTGATATGTATCAGTTGCCTGTAAAGCCTTCTCCTAATTTACCGAATATGAAAGCGGTTTATCTGTATCCGGCACTTGGTTTGTTTGAGGGTACTATTGTAAGCGTGGGTAGAGGAACTGATTTTCCTTTTCAGGTAATCGGGCATCCTGATTTAAAGAATACTGAGTTTAGTTTTACTCCGCATCCTACCGATGGCGCTAAAACACCCAAGTATGACGGGCAGGTTTGTTACGGACATGATTTGAGAGCCTTTGCAGACGCCTTTATTAAGGATTCAAGACAAGTGTATTTACTTTGGTTAACCGGTATGTATAAGCAATTGAATAAACCCGATTTTTTTGATGAGAACTTTAACTATCATGCAGGTAATGCTAAGTTGCAAGAGCAGATAAAACAAGGCGCACCGGATGCCAAAATAAGACAAAGCTGGCAGGCTGATATAAGTAAGTTTAAACTTATCCGTAAAAAGTACCTGCTTTATAAGGATTTCGAATAGGTAGTTTTAAAGCCTGAAAATTGGGTTTTTTCAGAGGAATTTGCTTTATATTTATGCGATGAAATTTCTATCAAAAGTATTTATTCCTATACTACTTTTAGTAATAATAATTCTGAATACTAACTGTGAAAAAAAAATATTTTCTAAAGTAACCTATGAAGGTTATCTTTATGATACCATTGGAGGGAAACCCATTCAAGGTGTTTGGATTGTTTTACAAGCGTGCGATGCACCTAATACTCAAGATGAATGTGATAATTATACAGTTGGACAATCTGTAACGGATGCTTCAGGGCATTTTTATATTCACAATGATGCGGCAAGGTCAAATAGATACTCGGTTGAAATTAATGGAACTTTTAATGGAACTTTTCTTACGACAGAAGATGATTTAAAAACAAATCAGTTAACTACTTTATATTTAAAGTAAGGATTAATCTTCTTTAGCTTTATAATCCAATGCCTTTTTAAGACTTTTATTTACAATCCTGCGGCAATTATAAAAGCAATATTGTTTGATACAGTTTACTGAATAGATTCCCTAAGGTTTCAACACATAAGGTTGAAACCCTTTTTGTTTTCAGTTATATTTGCGCTTTTTAAAATAGAGTTCGATTAATTCGTGAAAAATTGGAAGAAGTAGCAAATAAAAAGGAAAATAGTTTCGGTATCCTAAATTTAATAGTGTTGGTGCTATCTATTTATATTTTAGGCGCTTTGGTAGCGGATACATTTTTAAAATTAAGTGCCGAAACCTCTAAAATATTGGAGTATGTAGATAGTATCATTTGTATTTTCTTTTTAATAGAATTTTGTGTTCGGTTTTATCAATCAGATAATAAACTAAAATTTATGAAGTGGGGCTGGATAGATTTGGTAGCGAGTATCCCCACTTTTAATTACTTTAGGTATGCACGGTTGTTTCGATTAATCAGGCTGTTGCGTATAGTTAGAACATTTCGTACCACGCAGCAATTCATTAATCATGTTTATAAAAACAGAGCAGAGGGAGCGTTTACCACTGTTTCTATAATCGCCTTTCTTTTAATAACATTTTCGTCAATTGCCATTTTGCAATTTGAAACGGTACCTGAGAGCAACATAAAAACAGCCGAAGATGCTTTGTGGTGGGCTTATGCCACAGTTACAACCGTTGGTTATGGAGATAAATACCCGGTAACTACGGCCGGGAGAATTGTTGGCGTAATTTTAATGACCGGTGGGGTGGGGCTTTTCGGAACATTTTCCGGCTTTATTGCTTCTTGGTTTTTGGGAGGTGCTAAAAGTGAGAATGAAAAATAATTTTTGACAGGTATGAATAGAAATAAACTTAAGGAAGAAAACCCATGGATAACCCATAACACGCAAGAGGTTTATGAATCTGCCTGGATACAAGTAACCAAAAGCGATGTAACCAATCCTGCCGGAAATCCAGCTATATATAGTGTTGTGCATTTTAAGAATTTAGCTATTGGTGTTCTTCCTTTAGATAAGGAGTATAACACCTGGTTAGTTGGTCAGTTTAGATACCCCACCAACGAGTATAGTTGGGAAATACCCGAAGGCGGCGGAAAAAAAGATACCGACCCGGTAGATTCCGCTAGCAGGGAGTTGAAAGAAGAAACCGATATTATTGCCCAAAACTATGATGAGCTTATGCGTCTGCATCTTAGTAATAGCGCTACAGATGAGCTTGCCATTGTATATTTGGCTACCAACCTTAGTTTTGAAGAAGCGGAACCGGAGGAGAGTGAACAATTGCAGGTAAAGAAATTACATTTAAATGAAGCTTTTGATATGGTTATGCGGGGCAAGATTACCGATGCCATAAGTATGGCTACTATACTAAAAGCTAAATGGATGTTGGATAATAACAAACTTTTTGTGTAGGTTTGTATTAGTTTAAAGTAAAAATGTATGATAGAAGTAGGACAAACGTATAGTCACGATTTTAGATTTTCTCAGGCTGATGTAATTGCTTTTGCCAATGCCACCGGCGATAAAAACCCTGTGCATTTAGATGAAGCCTTTGCCGCTAAAACCCAGTTTAAACGTCCTATTATGCATGGGATGTTGAGCGCATCACTATTCTCTAAAGTGTTTGGCACCTTGTTTCCGGGCGAGGGAACTATATACCTAAAGCAATCGCTTAACTTTTTAAAACCAATGTATGTAGATACTAATTATGTTGCAGAGTTTGTAGTAAAGGAGGTTATAAAAGATAAAAATCGTGCCGTTATAGAAACCATTATAAAGCAAAAAGAAGCGCCAAGTCTTGTATGCACCAGTGGAGAGGCCACTATTATGAACGTAGATAAGATTAAATAACCAAATTTATATTTAATAAAAAAAGCCCGAACAATTTGTTCGGGCTTTTTTTATTAGCGCGTTACTATATTATTATGCTTCAGCTGCCGGAGTCGCTTCTTCCGCAGACGCTTCCGGTGCTGCTACCTCAGCGACAGGAGGAGCTACTTTAGCCGCAACCTTAGCCGCTTTTGCTTCTTTAGCTGCTTTTTCTATTTCTAATCGTTTAGTTTCAGCCGATTTTTTACCGGTAGATAAATTATCTTTCTTGCTGTTAATCTTGTTCTCTTTTTCCTGTAACCAAGCTGAGAATTTTTTCTCTACTTGCTCTTCGGTTAAAGCACCTTTTTTAACACCGTCTAAAAGATGTTTTTTCATTAAAATACCTTTGTAAGATAGTATTGCCTTACAGGTATTTGTTGGTACCGCGCCATCCTGCAGCCACTTTAAAGTGCTGTCAAAGTTAATGTCTACGGTTGCAGGGTTTGTGTTTGGATTATAAACACCTAATTTTTCAATAAACGCACCATCTCGTGGAGCTCTGCTGTCTGCAACAACTAAGTGAAAAAACACCCTGTCTTTTTTACCGTGTCGTTGTAGTCTGATTTTTACTGCCATTTTTTTATTTTAAGTTTTTAAGGACGGCGAAGATACAACCTTTTTCTTATAAAACAATAGGTAAAATGGATTTTAAGAGAAACAAAAAAGCCCTGCTAGGTTGCAAGGCTTTTGTTATTATTTAAATCTAACCTGCTTATTTTAAAGTACAAGTTTTAACATCTGTTTCTGTGTACGTAATTGTATAAGGATAAATGTGTCCGTAATTCACACCGGTACCCATAGAGTCTGTTTGATATGTTTGAGGCTGGGTAGTTGTAGATGTACCCGGTTGGCAATATTCTTCGGCAACTGTTTTAGACACTTTAGTAAGTGTATTAACATCTGAAGTTGAGTTAGGGGTAGAACCGGCTTGAGAGCTTGTGGAAGTAGTTGTGCAAGTGCAGGTATGGTTCTTTTTGCAGCTTGTAAATACAAGCATAGTGGCAGCAACTACACCTATTGCTAAGGTTTTTAAAGTAATTGTTTTCATATTTTTTAGTTTTTAAGGTTTATTTTAAATGTTTTTTTACAAATTAAATTACTTTAAAGTACAAGTTTGAGTGTTTGTAACAGTATAAGCATTATTATTAGTAGTTGCCGGATAAGATATTACATCAGAAGAACTTACGCAAATTGCATCAGCGGCTTTTTTGTTTACTTTGGTTAAATCTGTAACTGTGCTACCTGAAGGTTGAACAGTTGAACCGGCTTGGGTACTTGTTGAAGTAGTTGTACAGGTACAAGTGCGGTTTTTGCTGCAGCTTACAAGCATTAGCGAAGCAACTATACCTGCTGCCAAGGTTGTGAATTTAATAGTTTTCATATTTGTTAATTTTTTAAGATTTAGGCAAAACTATATAAATTAAATTATCCTGCAATATTATTTTAATGTTAAGAAAAAGCCTTTAATTGAAGTTTATAGGCTTAAAATTAGTTAGGTCTTGCTGTTTTTATAGAACTTGAATATACTCTTGCCATATAAGAAAGCTAATATTGGAAATACAATAAAGCTTAGTTTATTATAGTTCCAGGCGGCTGTAAAATCAAAATGAATGAGGTGTTGTATGCCTCTTGTGATACCACATCCGGGGCATTCCTGATGTATAAGTAATTTAGATAAACAAAGGGTTGGACCTGTATCAAAAAAATTAGCGGGCATTAGCAGTAAAAAAATGGCTACTGCTAAATACCCGCTAATTAAACTATAATTTAATAGTTTTTTATTCAACCTCTATAGGTGTCCTGTTCTTTTTAAGATAATAAACGCATGGATGATACCAGGGATTCCGCATAATAAGCTCCATAGTATATTCCATAATACTGAAATACTCCAATCAGTGGCTAAACCAACCGCTACAAACGGAATAAAGATTGCCAATAAAATATAAGCCCATACCGGAATATCCGCCCCTTCACCTTTAACGGGTGCTTTAGCAGGAGCAGCTACTTTTTCAACTATTTTAGCGTTGTTGCTTGCTATCGTGTTTTCAAAAGAAGTAACTTTTGCAGTAGTTTTGGTATATACTGTTTTGTTTACAGAAGCTACCAAGGTTTTGTTAACAGTCTTGCTGTTAACTGCAACCTGCTCAACCGGAGCTTGTGCTATTATAGTTTTGTTTTCGGTTGCTTTTTTGTTTTCAGTTTTTGGTGTTTGTTTTGCTACATAACTCGCTTCGGTAACACTAACATTGCTTTTTTTGCTGTTCCATTGTACAGAGTAACCGGATGTGTAATGTCTTTTTTCTACGCTGCAAGAAGTAACAATAACTGCGGCAACTATACCTGCTGCCAAGGTTTTCATAATGGTTGTTTTCATATAGATTTTTTTAAGGTTTAGGCAAAACTATATAAATTAAATTATTCCGCAACATTATGTTATTTCTAAGATATAAACTTTGTTTGCAGCAGGTTAGGAGAGTGAGCTACCGGATTATAATTACCTTCCTGTTGATTACTCCTGTATAATTAATAATACTGAGGGTATAAACACCTTCTGCTAAACCCGATACATCAATTTGGCAATTTAGCTCATTGTTATTATTTCCTTTGGCTTCGCTGAATGCTGAAGAAGTATTTGCCGATGTGGCAACTTGCCTATGAATACAAGCGCCAACGGCATTGTATATTTCTATGGTATTTGTTTTCTCGTTATCAAATTGACTCATAGACAAATTGATTAATTGGCTGCCAGGGTTAGGATAAATTTGTAATTCTTCATTTTGAAATTTGAATTGCTCTATATCTGTAGTAGAACCCGCAACAAACCTGCCAATCGAGATAGCGTAAACCGAAGTTCCCAGTGTGTCAAAATGAAGTGTGGCACCTGTTACCTGAGCTGTATCAAATATAAAACCCATCGGGGCATCATCTGTAAGGGCAGTTAACAACAACAACTTGCCATGCCCTATTCCGCTTGTAAGTGCGCGGCTATCTCTAAAATGCGCCATCTTGCCAGAACAATCAAAAACGGGCACGCTATACATATTGTATGTGCTTAACAAATCGGTTGCCTGTACAAGCGTTTGTGGGGGGAAATAATTAGGCAGACTATCTGCATTAAGCAAATGCGGAGATGTTTCCATAACCATTACGTGTCCGTTTGAGGAAGAAGAGGCTGAGTAACCAAATGCGAGTATATCTCCGGGAAGAGCTTGCGCGAAACCTCCTTTGCGCGTGCCGTTGTATGTGCCCAAGGAGCTTTGTATAGTATGGTTGTAGGTATTAACTTCTGATGATTCTACATTGCCTGCTACATATTGCCAGCCTGCATTTAGGCTTGTAGGAAACGTAGGAAAAGCCACCGCAAAAGAGTAGGCGGTAGATACATAGCCCACCGCGGCAAAGTGAGAGGTATTGCCGGCATGAACCGTATTTATAATAGTAAGATAGGCGTTGTTCGTGGTGGTGGTATTGCCCGTAACCGATAACAGGCGAGTGAGATAGCCCACGCAATCTGACTGGGCATTGAAAGAAGTATCGCTACTGTTATACAATATATTAGGGCATTGCGTAGGCCAAATAGAGCTAAACGAGCTTATGTCATAGGCGCTATACTGACTGCTGGCAACGTAATAGTTAGTAGCAGGGTTCAGGTAGTAATTATGTACGTGATAATGAGAGCCCGCATAGTTTATGGTAGAATCTACTACGTTTGCACCCGCAATAGAAAAATACTTTTGGTCGACCAAAAAAGGCATAGCCACACCCTTTGCAGCGGGCAGCACAGAAGAATAGAATGCGCTATTGTAATTAGGAATTAAAGAATCGTTTTGGGAATAACAGGTAATAGCTAACAGCGAATAGATAATAGCTATGATAGTATTTAAGAGGTGTTTCATTTATAGCAAAGGTAGAAATTCCTTTAAATAAGTATGCGTTATGTTTTTTGTTTCCAATTCAAAAAAACATATGGATTTAATTTCGTTTGGGTTTAATTCCTCGATTCAGGAAAAAGAACCCAAAATGCGCTTTTTGTTTTATATTTGAGGGGATGAAAAAGCTAACCTTTATATTATTTCTTTTATCAGTATATGCTTTTGCACAAAAAACAGATAGCACCAAAAAGCAGATAGGTTTGGTGGTGAAGGGAGATATTCTATTGCCGATAATAAACTTAATAGGAAATATACAAACTGAAAGAAATGGAAATTATAATTATGTTTATTATTGTCCTTTTACTGTAGAGAAACTTTTAAAGAAAAGACATAGTATACAACTGTCATTCTTTAAAAATTGGACACAAAATCTTTACTACGCTGAGTGGAATTATAATCAATGGGCTTTAATACCCGAATATAAATACTTTATATCAAAGAAGAAATCTTATACGGGTTATTACATAGGTTCCTTTGGCGAGTTTTTTAGTGAAAAAGTGTTGCAAAGTGATGATGCTTTAAGTCGTGGATTCAAAACAATTTCTATAGGTGGAGGCATTAGTAACGGCGTGCAATTTTATGTATTTAAGAAAATAACTATTGATATATTGCTTGGTGTGGGTATACTTAAACCTATTAGTAATCAAGTTTTATATGGCAGTTATGGTCCATCACCTTTTGATAAAACATTCTACCAATCATACTTTACATATAGAGCAGCCATAAACATTGGGTATAAATTTTAACTTCGCAGCTTGTCTCGCATTTTAGCAATAGATTATGGCACCAAGCGCACCGGCATTGCCGTTACTGATACGCTGCAAATTATAGCCACAGGGCTTACTACGGTGCATACACAAACGCTTTTCGAATTTTTAGATACTTACTTTAAAAAAGAACCTGTAGAGTGTGTGGTTATTGGTAATCCTAAGCAATTGAATAATACCCCATCACAAAGTGCGCAACACGTGGTTGGTTTTACCCGCAAACTGAAAGAAAAATATCCTGCCCTTAAAATAGAAATGCTTGATGAACGTTTTACATCGGGTATGGCGCAAAAGGCTATGATAGCGGCGGGCAGCACCAAAAAGCAACGCCAAAATAAAGAAACAATAGATATGTTGAGCGCTGTTTTGTTGCTTCAAAACTATTTAGAGAAAAAAAAGTTTACTTTTTGAGTAAATTTTTTGCATCCAATAAAAAATTATAACTACATTTGCACTCCTTTTTTAAGGATAGTTGCGTTCTTTGTAAAACATTTATCGAAAAACACACTAAAAACGCCGAAATAGCTCAGCTGGTAGAGCAACTGACTTGTAATCAGTAGGTCGCTGGTTCGATTCCAGTTTTCGGCTCTGCGTTTGTAGCAGATGGGGTAATACCAGAGTGGCCAAATGGGGCAGACTGTAAATCTGCTGACTTCGTCTTCGGTGGTTCGAATCCATCTTACCCCACCAAAGCAGTTGGCAGTGACAGTTACGTAGTTGACAATTATCAGCAAACATTGATAACTGGTAACTGTAGAATGATAACTGAAAAGCGGAAGTAGCTCAATTGGTAGAGCTCCAGCCTTCCAAGCTGGAGGTTGCGGGTTCGAGACCCGTCTTCCGCTCTTAATCGTTGTAATACGACAGAGCTAAGGCACTAGCTGTTGTAGCTCAGTGGTAGAGCACTTCCTTGGTAAGGAAGAGGTCGGCAGTTCAATCCTGCTCAACAGCTCTGATTAAAATGTTAGAAAAAAAAGAGAATAATTAAATAAATAAAAATAAAATAAAAATAAAAATAAAAAACCATGGCAAAAGAAAAATTTGAACGTAATAAACCCCATGTAAACGTTGGTACAATTGGACACGTTGACCATGGTAAAACTACATTAACCGCAGGTATTACTGCTGTGTTGGCTGAAAAAGGCTGGGCTGCTGTAAGAGATTTCTCTTCAATTGATAACGCTCCTGAAGAAAAAGAACGCGGTATTACTATTAACACTTCTCACGTTGAGTACGAAACTGCTAACCGTCACTATGCGCACGTTGACTGTCCTGGTCACGCGGATTACGTAAAAAACATGGTTACTGGTGCTGCCCAAATGGACGGTGCTATTCTTGTTGTTGCTGCTACTGATGGACCAATGCCTCAAACTCGTGAGCATATTCTGCTTGCACGTCAGGTTGGTGTGCCTCGTATTGTTGTGTTTATGAACAAAGTGGATATGGTTGAAGACCCTGAGTTATTAGACCTTGTTGAAATGGAAGTTCGTGAATTATTAACTTTCTATAAATTTGATGGAGATAACACTCCTATCATCCGTGGTTCTGCATTAGGCGGATTAAATAAAGATCCATTGTGGGTTCCAAAAATTATGGAATTGATGGATGCTGTTGACTCTTATATCCCAACTCCGGTTCGTGATAAAGAAAAACCATTCTTAATGCCGGTTGAAGACGTGTTCACGATTACTGGTCGTGGTACTGTAGCTACTGGTAAAATCGAATCAGGTGTTATTAACACTGGTGAAGATGTTGAAATCATCGGTATGCAAGAAACTAAATTAAAATCTACTTGCACCGGGGTTGAAATGTTCCGTAAAATCCTTGATACTGGTGAAGCCGGTGATAACGTAGGTATTTTATTACGTGGTATCGATAAAAAAGATATCCGTCGTGGTATGGTAATTGCAAAACCGGGTTCTATCACACCTCATACCGAATTTAAAGCTGAGGTTTATATCTTGAAAAAAGAAGAAGGTGGTCGTCACACGCCATTTCATAACAAATACCGTCCTCAATTCTATATGCGTACAACTGATGTAACAGGAGAAATTGATTTACCGGAAGGTCGCGAAATGGTTATGCCCGGCGATAACGTTACAATTACAGTAAAATTAATTGTTCCGGTTGCTATGGATAAAGGTTTACGTTTCGCTATCCGCGAGGGTGGTCGTACCGTAGGTGCTGGTCAGGTAACTGAAATTATAAAATAATTGCGCATTTTGATCGGTTAAATGGCAGGGCAAATTGCTCTTGCCATTTTGCCGTTTAAAAAGGGTAACGGTTTACGGGCGTAGTTCAATGGTAGAATAGCGGTCTCCAAAACCGTTGATGGGAGTTCGAATCTCTCCGCCCGTGCGGAAAAATTAAAATTAAAAAGCTATATTTAATAAGCTTTTAGGTTTTAAATTTTAAATTTTAAACTGAAATAAAATGAGCTTTAGAACATACATAGAAGAAACAACCACCGAATTAGTACAGAAAACTTCTTGGCCAACTTGGAAAGAGTTGCAGGAAAGCGCTGTTGTTGTGCTTATTGCTTCTGCTATGATTGCGATAGTTATCTTTTTAATGGATAGTGGCTTTAAAAAATTAATGGAATTGGCTTACCAACTGCTTAATAACTTATAGATGATGAGCGAACAAGTAAAAATAAAAAAAGAAGCTCCCGTACTTAAATGGTATGTTGTTCGTGCTATTAGCGGACAAGAGAAAAAAGTAAAGCAATATATTGAAGTTGAGATAAATCGTTTGAAGTTGAATGATTATGTGGCGCAGGTTTTAATTCCAATGGAAAAGATTATACAAGTACGTAATGGGAAGAAAATGCAGAAAGAGCGTAATTTCTACCCGGGTTATGTATTGATTGAAGCTATTTTAGCCGGAGAGGTTGCGCATATTATTAAAAACATTACCGGTGTTATTGGCTTTTTAGGCGAAACTAAAGGTGGAGAGCCTGTGCCGATGCGCCTTGCCGAAGTTAACCGTATTTTAGGTAAAGTTGATGAGTTAACCGAAGCCGAAGGAGTTGTAACTAATACCTACGTGGTTGGCGAATCTATTAAGGTAATAAACGGACCGTTTAACGGATTTAATGGTGTTATTGAAGAGATTAACGAAGAGAAAAAGAAAATAAAAGTAACCGTAAAAATATTCGGACGCAAAACCCCTGTAGAACTTGGTTTTGGAGAGGTAGAGCGCGAATAAATAACTCGTTTTTTTAGTTGATATAGTAAAAGCCTCGTTTAAACGGGGCTTTTTTGTATGGGGTTACCTTGTTGCTTTTCACTTAATATGCGCCCATTAGATAATCCCTCGAAGCTCTGTTTTGGTTTTTAGATTTACTGGTTCTCACAGCAATTTGCTTTTAACTTTATTCTTATATTGTAAAGCAAAAACAACAAAAGCCGCCCTTTTGGGCAGCTTTATTTAATTTGGTTTACTGTTTTACAAACTTCTTTGTCGTTGTTCTTTTTTGTGTTTGAGAATCTTCGATTTCAGATTTGGGAATGTACCTAAACTTTAATCTCAACCTCTACACCACTTGGTAATTCAAGTTTCATCAATGCATCAACTGTTTTTGAAGATGAGCTGTAGATGTCTAACAACCTCTTATATGTGCAAACCTGAAACTGCTCACGCGCTTTTTTATTTACGTGTGGTGCACGCAATACAGTAAATACACGTTTGTGAGTAGGTAAAGGAATAGGTCCGTTAATAACGGCTCCGGTCATTTTAACTGTTTTCACAATTTTCTCAGCCGATTTATCAACTAAGTTGAAATCGTATGATTTTAATTTAATTCTTATTCTTTGGTTGCTCATCTTTATATTGAAATATTATACTTTTTCTGTTTTACCTTTTGCTTTTGCAATAACATCAGCCGCTATGTTTGCAGGAGCCTCTGCGTAATGATCAAATTCCATTGTTGAAGTTGCACGACCTGAAGTCAAAGTACGTAACTGCGTTACATAACCAAACATTTCAGATAATGGAACTTTTGCTTTAATAACCTGCGCTTTTCCTTTGCTGTCCATTCCTTCAATTTGCCCACGACGACGGTTTAAGTCACCAACCACATCACCCATGTTTTGCTCAGGCGTTAAAACCTCTACTTTCATGATAGGCTCAAGCAATACCGGTTTACATTTTGGTAATGCTTCGCGGTAAGCCGAACGTGCACAAATTTCAAATGATAAAGCATCCGAGTCAACGTTGTGGTAAGAACCATCGTTTAATACCACTTTTAAGCTTTGTAGCGGGTATCCTGCTAATACACCGTTTGCTAAAGAAGCTTTAAATCCTTTTTCAACAGCCGGTATAAACTCACGAGGAATGTTACCGCCCGTAATTTCATTCACAAATTGTAATTCGCCGTTTTTAGCTACATCCCAATCTGCATCAATAGGTCCGATTTCAATGTTGATATCAGCAAATTTACCACGACCACCGGTTTGTTTTTTATAAACCTCACGGTGATTAGTTTTAGATGCAATAGCCTCTTTGTAAGCAACCTGAGGAGCACCCTGGTTAACTTCCACTTTAAACTCACGCTTTAAACGGTCAACAATAATTTCTAAGTGAAGCTCACCCATTCCGCTGATGATAGTTTGACCTGAATCTTGGTCAGTTTTAACACGGAAAGTAGGATCTTCTTCAGCTAATTTGTTTAATGATACACCCAAACGATCTAAGTCAGCTTGAGTTTTAGGCTCGATAGCTACACCGATTACGGGCTCAGGGAAGTTCATTGCCTCAAGCACCATTGGGTGTTTTTCATCACATAGGGTATCACCTGTTTTAATATCTTTAAATCCTACTGCTGCACCAATATCTCCTGCTTCGATAAAATCGATAGCATTTTGTTTATTGGCGTGCATTTGGAATATACGTGAAATACGTTCTTTGTTTCCGCTACGGGTGTTTAATACATAAGAACCTGCATCTAAACGACCGGAATATGCGCGGAAGAAGCACAAACGACCAACAAAAGGATCAGTCGCAATTTTAAATGCTAAAGCGGTAAAAGGTTCTTTAACATCCGGTCTGCGAGATAATTCTTCGCCGGTATCTGGGTTAGTACCTGTAATATTATGTTTATCTAAAGGAGATGGCATTAATTCCATCACTAAATCCAACATGGTTTGTACACCTTTGTTTTTGAAAGATGAACCGCAAACCATTGGAACAATTTTATTTGCCAAACAAGCTTTACGTAAAGCTGCTAAAACTTCTGCTTCAGTAATAGTTTCAGGAGCTTCAAAAAACTTCTCCATGATTTTATCATCAAATTCAGAAACAGCTTCTAACATTTTTTCTCTCCACTCAGTTGCTTCTGCAACTAAATCATCAGGAATAGGAACAACTTTGTAAGTCATACCCTTATCTTCTTCATTCCAAACCATTCCGCGGAAGTTGATTAAATCAACCACACCGGTAAAATGTTCTTCAGCACCAATAGGTATTTGTAAAGGAATTGCGTTACCGCCTAAAATATCTCTTACTTGTTTTACAACCGCTAAGAAATCAGCACCCGAGCGGTCCATTTTATTTACGAAACCAATACGGCTTACTTCGTAATTATCGGCTAAGCGCCAGTTTGTTTCCGATTGAGGCTCAACACCATCAACCGCAGAGAATAAAAATACTAATCCATCAAGTACACGCAATGAACGGTTTACCTCAACGGTAAAATCAACGTGACCCGGAGTATCAATAATGTTAATTTTATATTTGTTATTACGGTAGTTCCAGAAACAGGTTGTTGCAGCTGAAGTGATAGTGATACCACGCTCTTGCTCCTGTACCATCCAATCCATAGTAGCCGCGCCATCGTGCACCTCGCCTATTTTGTGGTTAACACCGGTATAATAAAGAATACGCTCGGTAGTTGTTGTCTTACCTGCGTCAATGTGGGCGACAATCCCTATGTTCCTTGTAAATGCTAAATCGCTCATTTTATTATTCTTTATCTATTTATATATTAGAAACGGAAATGTGAGAATGCTTTGTTAGCCTCAGCCATACGGTGCACATCTTCTTTCTTTTTAAATGCAGCACCTTCTTCTTTAGAAGCAGCGATAATTTCTCCGGCTAATTTTAAAGCCATTGATTTTTCGTTACGTTTACGAGAGTAACCTACCATCCAAGTCATGGCTAAAGCAACTTTACGCTCAGGGCGAACTTCAGAAGGGATTTGGAAAGTTGAACCACCTACACGACGAGATTTAACCTCAACCTGAGGAGTAACATTAGCTAAAGCTTTACGCCAAACTTCTATACCGTCCTCGTTGGTACGTTTAGTTACAATTTCAATAGCATCATAAAAAATAGTAGATGCGGTAGTTTTTTTACCACTATACATTAAGTTATTAATGAAACGGGTTACAATCGTGTCATTAAACTTTGGATCTGGCAATAAATATCTTTTTTTGGCTTTACTCTTTCTCATTTTTTATTCTATGCTGATTATTTTATTTCTTTTTTGCTGCTGCGGCAGGAGCTCCTGCTTTAGGACGTTTAGCACCGTATTTGGAACGTTGTTGTTTTCTTCCGTCAACACCCGCAGTATCTAATGCGCCGCGAACAATGTGGTAACGTACACCCGGTAAATCTTTTACACGACCACCGCGTACCAAAACGATACTGTGTTCTTGCAAATTATGTCCTTCTCCGGGGATATACGCAATAATTTCCTGTTGGTTAGTTAAACGAACCTTGGCTACCTTACGCAAAGCCGAGTTAGGCTTTTTAGGCGTTGTGGTATACACACGGGTACATACACCCCTGCGTTGTGGTGAAGAGTTTAAAGCCGCAGATTTACTCTTGTTTTCGTCTGTTGACCTTCCTTTTCTTACTAATTGCTGTATAGTTGGCATCTTTAATCGGTTGTATTAGCTTATTTTCCTATTGTTTTTATGCTTTTATTTACTATTCCCTTTTTAGGGGACGGCAAAGGTAATTAAATTATTATTTCACACAACAATTTTTTTGCAATTTTCAACAATTAATTCAGGAAGCTATTTTAAAATTTATTTTAAGATTTTTTTATAGTTTTCTTTTTCCTTGATTGTCGAGCTAAGATACTGCTCTGAATATATTTTAAAGAGTTTAGTTCATCGTTTTTATTTTCTTTGATTTTGCTGAATGCGGATAAGTATTTGGGAACGTCCCGATAAATTAAGTAAATTTAAAGGAAACCCAACTTATGTCTTACTCTTGTTAAAACGGGGTTGGCAATGGCGGCAGCTTTGCTTGAGCCTTGTTTTAATATGGCATCAAGCTCTTGGGTATTAGCTATTAAGTAATCGTATTTATACCTTGCAGCGGCAAATTTGTGTATCAATACATCAAACAAAGCTGTTTTGGCGTGTCCGTAGCCAAAGTTACCTGCCAAATATTTAGCTCTTAGGTCTGCTGTTTGGGTGGCATCGGCTACCAGTTTATACAAGTTAAAAACATTACAGGTATTAGGGTCTTTAGGCTCTTCTACTGTTTTACCATCGGTAATAATACTGTTTACTGCTTTCTTCAGCTCTTTTTCAGGAAGAAAAATATTAATAAAGTTATTATACGATTTGCTCATTTTTTGCCCGTCGGTACCGGGCACAATCATCACGCTTTCTTCAATTTTGGCATTGGGTACTACCAATGTTTGTCCATATTGGTGGTTAAATCGTTCGGCTATATCGCGTGTAATTTCAAGGTGTTGCAATTGGTCTTTGCCCACAGGTACAAGGTTGGCATCATACAGCAATATATCGGCAGCCATTAAAACGGGGTAGGTAAACAAACCTGTATTTACCTCGCTCAACCTGCTGGCTTTATCCTTAAAAGAAGTCGCATTGGCAAGCATTGGGTAGGGGGTAAAACAGTTTAAATACCAGGTTAGTTCGGTAACCTGCGGTACATCGCTTTGGCGATATAAGATGTTTTTTTGCGTATCAAAGCCTAAGGCAATCCATGCGGCGGCAATAGCGTTGATGCTGTTTTTTCTTGCTTCGGCATCTTTTAAACTGATTAAAGAATGAAAATCAGCAATAAAGTAAAGCGACTCATTTTCCGCTTTGTTGCTTAACTCTATGGCAGGAAGCATGGCGCCTAAAACATTACCTAAGTGCGGTATATTGTTGCTGGTTATTCCGGTAAGTATGCGTGCCATGGTTTTTAATTTACAATTTTATTATTTACGAGTTACTAATTTGTATTTCAATTTTAAATTATCAATCACTAAATCATCAGTTTATTTCGGAAAGATACTATCTCCGCCCAAATTAGTTCGGTTTATTAATCCATTACTTACCTCAATTTCTATCGCATTTACCAATGATTTATGAAGCTTATTTACATTAAAATCTGTGGGCAAAAAGGAAAAGAATAAACCAATGCGCAAAGGGTATACATTGTTGCCCACGGCAAATTCATCATCGTTATTAAAATTATATATTTCACAACTGTAACTTATTTCTTTGGTAACATCAAATATAGTTAACATGGCTTTACCTGTATAATCTTCATTGCTTTCATTATTTGCATCTGTAAAGCTCAGGTTTTTCACAGGGAATTTACCTTGTAAATAAATATACTGTTTGCCCACACCGGCAAGAATAGAATCGGCTTTTGGAACCTCTGTGGTAATGGAAGAAATATCCATTCTAAAGGCAATTTCTCCACTGGCTTCATTAACCTGCACAATACTTGATAAACTTTCCCCGTACCAGGTACTGTCCGCTATTTTGGTCTCAAGTTTTACTCTTGATGGAAATAAACTTTGCGCAAAAGCCTTACCCCCAACCCCTTCCCAAAAGAGAGTAGAGAGCATGATGAGTAGTATCTGTGCTAATCTGCGCAATCTGTGGCTTATTTTTAATTCCATACTTATGTCATTAATCCAACTTTAGCCGCAGGGTACGCGTTGAAGGTACCAATGCCTTTTGAAATGATTACATCTCTGTTTGCTGCTTTTATGGTACCGCTCACTACGATAATGCGGTTTCCTTTTTGTTCTATAAAAGATTCTCCGCTTAGCTCATCTCCCAGCAAAGCGGGGTTTAGGTAGTTTAACTTAAACTCCACCGTAGATACAATTTTATTATCGGCACATACCATAGAAAGGGCCGCTACGCCCAACACGGCATCCATCATGGCTGAAAGAACTCCGCCATGCGCTGCTTGCGGGGTTGCCAAATGCTCTTTGGTAATGATTAAATAATGTTGCACAACACCAGGCTCAACAATATTAAAATGCAAACCTAAGTGCCTGCCAAAGTTATTATACTCTATGTATTTCTTTATAATGGGGTGCATATTGCGTGCAAATATACTTTACTTATCTTTGCGTAATTGAATTTTATGCGTACAGGAACAGTAAAATTTTTCAATCAGAAGAACAAATTCGGATTCATTATTGATGACGAAACAAAGAAGGAGCATTATGTGCATGTGAAAGACCTTATTGAAGAAATTAAGGAAGGCGACCGCGTTGAGTATGAATTAGAGCCTGCCAAAAGAGGAGATGTCTGTATTAAGGTTAAGAAGATAGCCTTGGGAACTAAATAATTTTATGACTACCACCAAGAGAAATGCGCGGGTGGTATTGGCAGTTATTTTAGTAGTTCTGCTTACTGCTTTATATTTCAGTAAAAATCTAAGCTTTAGTTATGATTTTGAATCTTTCTTTCCGGATAACGACTCTGCTTTACCTTTTTTTAAAGATTACCGCAAAGCCTTTGGACATGATAACGAGTTTGTGCTCGTTGCACTTCAAAATGAAAAAGGAATATTTAAAAAAGACTTTCTTACCAAAGCGGATAGCCTTACCAAACAACTAAAACGACTTCCTTTTGTGGAAGAAGTTGTGTCGGCATCTAACTTAAAAAAAACATCTTTACAGGGCTTTGCTTCCACACAAATACCCTTGCTGCATACGCAAAACGAAGATTTGTATAAAGATGATTCTGCTTATATTTATAAATCTCCTCAGTGGAAAAACAATTTCTTTTCTACCGATGGGAAATCAATTTGCTTTTATTTAAAGTCAAAAGACGGCTTATCTAAAAAGAAATCAGATACACTTGCCGCATGTATTACGAGACTGGTAAGTAATCTGAATTTTAATTCCTTTCATCTTGCCGGAAGGATATTTGCTCAGTCTGTTTTCTTAGAAAAGTTGCAAAAGCAGTTTACCCTTTTTATCCTTATATCATTAGTGTTTGTAACGCTTTTGCTTTGGTTTACGTTTAAGAATGTGCAAGCTGTATTGCTGCCCATCTCCTTAATTGTTATTTCTACCACCATCACTTTTGGTATTATGGGCGTATTGGATAAACCCATTGATATTATGACAGCCATGATTCCTACTATGATATTTGTAGCAGGTATGAGCGATGTAATACATTTCTATACCAAATACAATGATGAAATACTTGCCGGAAACAACCAAACCAATACCCTGAAACTTATCTTTAAAGAAGTAGCGCAACCAACTTTACTTACATTAATTTCAACAGTAGTAGGCTTTCTTTCGCTGTGTTATTCGGGTATAAAACCCGTAAGAGATTTTGGTATTTACACTTCCATTGGAATTGCTGTGGCATTTGTGTTAACCTATACTTACTTACCCGCTATGCTTACTTTAAACGCTATGCGTTCAAAATTCAAAATTCAAAATTCAAAATTTAAAATTGATACGGCTTCGCATAAGCTGTTCTTTTGGGTAATACGCAAGGGCAAAGCCATAGCCATAATTACATCTTTATTAATGTTAGCGTCGGTATGGGGGGTATTTAAAATAGTTCCTAATCAAAAACTTTTGGATGATTTATCTGATAAAGAACCCGTAAAACAAGACTTTATGTTTTTTGAAGAGCATTACGGCGGTGTTCGTCCTCTTGAAATTGACATTACCATAAAAGACGCAAACAAAACTATCTGGAATTACGAAGTGATGAAACAACTGAATGCAGTTGATAGTTTTGTTGCTACCACTTACCAACCTGGTTTTATGTTATCTCCTGTAGGACTTGTAAAATCTGTTAACGAGGCTTATGATGGAGATTATGTGTTACCCAAAGACACAGGAGATTATAAGAGGGATGTTCAGCTCATTAAAGAACATAAAAATAATCACAACTTCCGCAGATTGGTGCAACCAGATGGTAAGCGAAGCCATATAAGTGCTAAGATAAAAGACTTTGGCAGTCAAACGGTTGATTTATATAATACCCAACTTACTGCTTTCGTTAACCAACATACCGATACATCAATAGTAAAACTTACCATAACCGGCACCACCAACCTTATTGATTTAAACAATAGTTACCTGGTTACAAACACCATGCAGGGCTTGCTAACGGGTATATTAACTTTGGCATTGCTAACGTTCATTATACACCGGTCTTTTAAAATGGTACTCGTATTTTTAATTCCCAACGTGGTGCCTTTGCTTATTATGGCGGGCATTATGGGTTTATTTCATATTCCGTTAAAGGCAAGTACGGCTATTTTCTTTTCTATTGCTTTTGGTATTGCTACCGATGATACCATTCATTTTATATCACGATTTAAGCTGGAGTTAAGTAAAAGTACCTCTCCTTTGCGGGCGTTTAAACACACCTATGCCGAAACCGGAAAGCCTGTTTTCCTTACCACTCTTATCTTATTAGGTGGCTTTATCAGTCTGGTATTATCAGATTTTGAAAGTATTCGGCTGTTTGGCTTGCTAACCTGTCTTACTTTACTTGTGGCGCTACTTGCCGAAATTATTTTACTGCCTGTTTTATTGATGGCATTGTTTAAAAAGAAATAAGAAGGTTCACATATCTTTATGCGCCGCAGGCAACGCCAAAATTACCTGCAATTTACTACTTCTTATACCGCAAAAAGATACTATACCCGATAGCGAACGCGGTAAGAAACACCGCCAGTTTAGAAAACACATCGCCAAAGCGGACAAAGAATGTCTTTTGATTATTAGGGGCAAGGTTAGCCATGATGTAACCTTCTTTCCACCAGGGTTGGGGCGCGTGTACTTCGCCTAACTCATCAACAACACAACTGATGCCGGTGTTTGCCGAGCGGGCAATTTGTCGGCGGGTTTCTATAGCGCGCAAACGGGCGTAAGCCAAGTGGTGCTTATAACCGGGAGTATCCTGCCACCAGCCATCGTTGGTAATGATAAAAATAAGATTGGCTCCGTTACTCACATAATCGGTAACAAACTCGCCGAAAATACTCTCGTAGCAAATAACAGGCGCAATACCAATAGTTTTATCTTTATTAAAAAACACAGTACGTGTATCTTGTGTACCAAGACTGCCAAAGGTTCCGCCTAAATCGATGGCAAGTCCTTCTAATGGTTTAAACAAAGCAGGGTAAGGCATGCGCTCTACACCGGGAACCAGTTTAGACTTATGGTAAATCTGCAAACCTTCTTTGTTTACCTGAAGGGCGGTATTATATACATCATAATAAATATCGGTATTAGGAAAGGCACGGGCGGTTTCGGATTTCTTTTCATCTTTTTCGTACTTATAAAATGTAGTTGTACCTATAACAATGTTTAAATCAGGGAATTTACTAAGCAGGCTATCTCTCAGAAATTTTAAAGAAAATGACTTTTCAATATCATTCTCCCACATATTTTCGGTTAAGAAGGTTTCAGGAAGCGCTACGTATTTTGTCTTTTGGGTTATCTTGTTTTTTATTTTGTTGTAAACCCCTTGAAGTTGCCCTTGGAAGTCGCCATTAAACTTATCGTTGTATGGGTCTATATTGGGTTGAACAATCAGCACATTTACAGTAGCGGGAAGGCTTTTTTTGGCAATCTGCGATTTAATTATTTGCGAAATGCCAATAGGAAGTAGCACAACAACGATGGCTATAGCAATTCTAATTTTTGAGTGCTGTATTTTAAACCGGATGGCTTGATACAGCATAATATTTACGGCAAGTATCCAAAGCGTACCTCCCGAAACGCCTGTGTATTCATACCACTGTATCCAGTTAGGTTCAAAGGCAAAAACATTACCCAGGTTAAGCCACGTCCAGGCCAAATCCCACTTGGTGTGCAGGTACTCAAACGACATCCACACAGGAATAAACAACCAGTCCTGCATATTAAACGCAGCGTTTTTAAACCTGCGACGAAGCGAGAAATAAAGTAAATACACCAATGTCATTAATAAGGAGTTTGCTACAAAAGCCGCAACAGCCCCTCCATCAGAAGCAAACCATATCCACCAGGTATCACATACATTCCAGATTAAAAAGGCAAGATAACCTAAAAGAAAAACAAGCGTTTTTTTGCTTTTAATCTCACTCTTTTCAATTTCATTACTTAAAAACAATAAAGGAATAAAGGCAATAAAGCTTAAAAATGTACAAGACGGAAGCCAAGATGTCCCCAATAATAAACCAGATAATATTGAAAGAGAGAGTAATTTTAAATTGAGACCCTTTGGAAGAAAAACAAATGGTACTAAAACTATTAATCCTAAAAGGGGGGCAAAAAAATAACCGCCACCTTCAATAGATATGAATATAATTATGAAAACTAAAATTAAACGAATGGAAAAAAGAAATAAACGCTTCATCATTTAGTTATGCAGGAAAAATACTTTGTAAATTAAATACAAGCCGAAAGCAATGAGTAAGCCACCCGATACATGACGAATGCGAAGAAGTATTTTAGCATTAAGCCAGTTTTTAATTTTATGTCCAACAAATGTTTTTAGTAAATCGGTGCCAATCGTTATGCTTAAAACAGCCATAAAAAATACAATTACGCGTATAATATGAAACTCATATCTGCTACTAATAGCTGTAGAAGTTGTCATCCAGAATATCCATACAAAAGGGTTGAACAAGTTTAGCAGAAACCCTTTTACAACAAGTGCATACGTTTTAGGCGATTTTATTTCCAGTTCGGTATCGGCTTGGTGTTTAGCATCTTTTTGTACAAAATGAATGACGCCATACACAATCAACACAATGCCGCCTATAATACCCATAAACGCCTGATGTTTGGGGTTACTGATTAAATTAGCCATCCCAAAATGAATAAGCGATACGGTAGCTGCCACAAAAAACAAATCGCTGAACAAAATACCAAAAGCCACCGCTGCACCCGATTTAAACCCATGAGAGATACCCGTATTAACAAGCGCAAAAAACGAAGGGCCTATCGAAAAGGCTAAGAAAATACCCAATAAAACACCTTCGTAAATGGCAGAAAACATACGGTTAATTAAGAATTGAGAATTCAAAATTAAGAATTTAAAATTAATGAGGTGTTCAGGCACACTCGTTGTCTCCTCGCTCCTCAGGATTTGCAAATCCTGAGGCTTAGTACGTTTGCCCGTCACTCCGCAGGCGCAGTATGGCAAATCCTTCAGGGCGGGATTTCCCGTTAATCTTATCGACCAAACCCGTAAAATAATCATCGGTTTGCAATCCACGTATCGGGTATTGCAATCCAAGTACCTATATTTGCTTAATATTTTAAATCTATGCTTGTTGAAACAAACTAAAGAGTAACCATGCCCGAACAAATTACAGACCATAGCGAGGGTATATTGCACAACTCGGCGTTATACAGCGAAGACCTTGCGCCTGTGCCGCTGTCTAAACGCAGTTGGGGTACCTGGAACTATGCCGCTCTATGGATAAGCATGAGCCTGTGCATACCCACCTATATGCTGGCAAGCTCGCTTATAGAAGGGGGTATGAACTGGTGGCAGGCCATACTTACTATATTTATTGGCAACACGGTGGTGCTTGTGCCTATGATATTAAACGGACATGCGGGTGCTAAATACGGTATTCCTTTTCCGGTATTGGCAAGGGTAAGTTTTGGTACTAAAGGAGCCAACATACCAGCTTTGTTACGCGCCATTGTCGCCTGCGGTTGGTTCGGCATACAAACCTGGATTGGAGGTTATGCTATTTACCTGATGCTTAAAGTGTGGATACCATCTATAGAAAACATACCGCAAGTATTTCCTGCATGGGTAGGTTTACAAACGGCACCTGCTATTACCTTTATTTTATTCTGGCTGCTCAATATGTTTGTGGTGTATCTGGGTGTTGATAGTATAAAGAAGCTTTTAGTCTTTAAAGCCTTCTTTCTTCCTGTTGCGGCGTTAGCCTTATTGTTTTGGGCAATCTCGGCAGGTAATGGCTTAGGACCTATTCTGGCACAACCTTCTAAATTTAAAAGCAATGCCGATTTCTGGAACTACTTCTTTCCTGCACTTACTGGTATGGTAGGCTTTTGGGCAACCCTCTCTTTAAACATCCCCGATTTTACCCGTTATGCTAAAAGTCAGCGGGCACAAATTATGGGACAAACCATTGCACTCCCAACCTCCATGACTTTATTCTCTTTTATAGGCGTGGTAGTAACATCGGCTACCTTTATTATTTACGGAGAAACCATTTGGGACCCATTAGTACTTGCCGGTAAGTTTGAAAGTAAACTGATTGTAAGCATTGCCATGATATCGGTTGCATTATCTACCCTGGCAACTAACATAGCCGCTAATATTGTTTCCCCGGCAAATGATTTCGCTAATTTATCTCCGGAGAAAATTAACTTTAAAACAGGCGGATACATCACAGGTATATTAGGTATTCTCATCTTCCCCTGGAAACTGATTGCAGACCCTAACGGATATATCTTTACCTGGTTAATTGCTTACTCAAGTCTTTTAGGACCTATTGGCGGTATTATGATTGTAGATTATTTCTTTATCCGTAAAAAGAGATTGGAAGTAAAAGATATGTACGATTCTAATGGAATGTACAGTTACAAAAAAGGTTTTAATTACTACGCCATCATTGCTTTAGTAATTGGTATACTACCCAACGTACCCGGATTCTTAACTACCATAAAAGCTGTTCCGCAAGAAGCAGTTTGGCATTGGCTCTCAGGCTTATATCATTATGCCTGGTTTGTAGGCTTCTTTGTTTCGGGTATTGTTTACTTGGCGTTGATGAAACCCAAACAATCTCAATAACCAATAGTACCCGAAACCACATGCGTACCTGTATAAGAACCTGTACAGGATACGTTATTAAATACTACTTCGTAGCTATGCGTTGAAACCGTATTAATAGCAACCGTACCCGATGAAGCAGTCGCCGTATTACCACCAATTTGTGTTAATACAAAATTACACCTAAGTCCACCACCTATAGCCGGATTTCCTGTTACAATAGAATAAGTTCCTCCTGTAGGTGTAGCTGCATGTGGAAAGGTAACCGTTAGTTGAGGATAGCCGCTGTTATCAATGCCTGTAACTACAAACGTTGAAGCAGATGTATTTGCTGTTCCCGCGGAATTGGGATTGTTTGCAGAAACACCATCAACAGAAAAGTTTGTGTTAGGATTTGTTTGTATAGTTTGCTTCGGGGCAGAAGTATTGCTAGTGCTGCTTTTCTTAGCGCAGGAATAAATAATTATCAAAACAGAACTTGTAATTATAATATTAAGTAATGTTTTCATTTTAGCAGAATAGCGGTGCAAAGTTAAATTATACGCCGCTAATAAGGCTAAAAAAGTGTTTTTTAACTTAATACTTAATAGTACCCGTAACGGTATAAGTGGTAGTAGCGGTACCTGTATTGGTACAAACAATGTTGCTGAAAGTAGCTGAATTATTGGGTGTTGCAGCCGCGCTAATATTAACTATACCCGATGAAGCGGTTGATACTATAGTAGGTGTAACAGTTGAGGACGTTGCTGTTGTTAGCATAAAACTACATTGAAAGGCTCCTGAAGCCGAACCATAAATGCTATAAGGACCGGATATAGGGGCAGTCTTACCAAGAAATTTTATTTGTATCTTAGGATAGCCATTGGCATCGGTAGCCTCTACAATAAAATTGCCCCCAATAGTATCTGTGGAAGGATTGGGGGCGTTTGAAGCAACACCATTAACAGAGAAATTTGTAACTGTTGGTTGCGGGTTAGCGTTTGTTGAAGTTGAAGAAGAACTTGTTGTCGTATCTTTCTTTGCGCAAGCGTATGTAGCAAACAAAATAAAAACCAAAACAGCAATTCTTAATAAGGCTTTCATTTTATAGCGGGTTGATTAATAGCACACAAAGTTAAAAAAAGCTTAACATTATTTAGAATTTATAAATACGGTTTATCAATACGTTTGCAGTCATAATACAGTCGATTTGGAAAGATATATACACGAAGAAAAAGATTGGAAAAACAGCAAATATTTCGGACTATTTATGTGCGGGCTATTGTCGGGTGTTTTAATAGGAATTATTACTACCCTGCTTCTTTTAAAAGAGTAAAGAAAATTTTACCTGACTAAGAGATATGCGCGATATAATACACGGATGTAAGCATTACCGCGGTATAAATTGCCACAATTACTCCTACTATATCAGCGGTCATTTCTTCATTATTTTTTGAGGTTTTCATAAGCGTAGTTTTATACGCAAGTTTACTTAGCAATAAACACTTAATAGCTGATTTTCATCAGTTTTAAGACATGATTTTTGTCATGAAGCCAATTGAAAGAAATACCTAAGGCTTACTTTCTATTAGATGAATAATAGAAGGTGGTGTTTTTGTAAGGGTATCCGGTACGGTGTATCTGGAATCTATATAACCTGTTTTTTTAAATTCAAGTACATCGCCTGGCTTAGCCATTAATAAAAAAAAACCCTTATCATCCGTTAACACAGAAAAGAAGTAACTATAATCTATACTATCTGTTTTTACTATTTTAATAGAGGTAGCCGGCACGGGATTTAAACTGTCGCCGGCAACTACCACACCCGATAATTGAATAGGTTTCTTTACGGATTTTGCAGTTTGAGAGAAAGATTGAAACCCTACCAACATCACTATTATCACAAACCATCTTTTCATAACAGCAAATGTAATTATTTAACCTGTAACTATAAAGTCTTAATTCGTTAAATTAAGGCTGTTATCCGCTTAGAGTTTCATTTTATTGATGACTATCATTAAAACAAGAGATATTACCCCAAGTATAAATGTAGTCCAGTTCCAGATTTTAGCGTTCCTTTTTGCTTCTTTCGTATGTAGTGCCATACAGCATAGGTAGTGTATTGTTTGGTTGTACGCAAAATCTTTAGCCATACATTAAAACTGCACCGACGAATTAAATATCTAATAAGATGAAGAATATACTAATAGTGAGTTGTAGCCCTTTCAACAAAATATTTAATACCCAAATACTTCTTTAAGGGTAAGGTATTTAACCTGTCCGTATTTCTCTAAAACTTTAGCGTCAAGCAATTCTTTTTTTCCTACCAAAAGAAGCGTTAACGGCAAAGGCTTTACATATGTTTGCTGAAACTTCTTTACATCATTAAAGTTCATGGTTTGTACTTTATTAAAAATAGTTTTTCTAACATCGTAGTTTAAACCCAATCTGCGAGCACCTTCGTAGTTGATTAGCAGTTGCATTTTAGTTAAACGTTCATTACGAATGCCTGAAATGATAGCGTCTTTAGCTGATTGAAACATCACATCAGAGGAAGGGAGTTCTTTAATTAAATCGCTCATACCTTGTAAAGCGTCACTTAGTTTATCAGCCTGAGAGCCTATATAAGTGCTTAGGTAAAAGGATTTATTTTTATTGCTTGGTATTCTGTAGCTTCCGCTAACTGAATAAGCCAACGCTTTAGATTCGCGTAACTCCTGAAACAGAACAGATGACATGTTTCCACCAAAGTATTCATTATACATTCTTATTTGCGGAATATTCGCGTCGCTAAATGGTTCTCCTTTGGCAAGCATTAATATTTCTGCCTGTTTCATATCATAATCAACTACATAAACTTGGTTGCCTGTTTTTTGTTCGGTTAAGTTAATAGCGGCATCAGGTTTTTGTATGCTTCCGCTATAATGGTTTTTTTGTAACGCAGCCGTTGCATCTGTTAAGCTAAGCGGACCATAATATAAGATACGGTGTTCGTATTTGGTTAATGAAGTAATTAACTTAACTAAATCAGTTGCTTTTAGTTGCTTTAATTCATCATCGCTAAACACATTGGTAAAAGGATTACTTGCTCCATACATGGCATAATTAGCTAACCCTTTTCGTAAGATAACAGTTTTGTTTAATTTGTCATCTCCACGTTGTTTAATCATATCCTGAATTAAATTATCCAATGCTTCTTGATTTACCTGCACATTAGCAAGAGTGTGTTCAAATAAATCAAGTGCTTTGGTAAAGTTTTCGCTTAAGCCGCTTAATGCTAAAAGTGTTTTCTCTTCAGGATTAAACAATCTGAATGTTTGCTCATCATGCGGAGCTACATCAAAAGAACAAGCCAGCTTGTAAAACTCTTCCTGCAATTGCGCCGGCGTATATTTAGTAGTTCCAAGGTATTGTAAATAAGCTAAAGCAATAGGCAACATATGGTTGTTGTTGCTCCCCATATCAAAGGTGTAATACAAGTCAAAAGTCGCGTTTTCTTTATTGGCATTATACAGCACAGGTATGTTGTTAGATAAATTTGTTTTGGCAATATCTTTATCGTAATCAATAAATACGGGCTGAATAGGCTCCGGTTTATTAGCCATTAGGTTTTTTAAGAACGGAGATTGGTCTGTTCTGTTTACCGTAACGGGTGTAATAGCGGGCTTATCAACTTTTTGTACGTTTTTATCTTCGCCGGTATGTTTGTTAACCAACACATAATTATCATTCAGGTTCTTTTTTACAAAGTCAATAAGTTGTTGTTTGGTTATTTTAGAAAGACGGTCTATCAGCCCAATGCGATGCTCCCATGTTTCATTAGACGTGAAAGCAGTCATAATTTCTCCGCAACGCGCCTGGTTATTTTCAAGAGTTTTGGTAAGGTTTAGTTTTAGGTTCGCTAAGTTTGCTTGTATAAGCCACTCATCAAACTTGCCGTCTTTTATGTTTTGTATTTGTTCTTTAATAAGTTTTACAACCTCCTCTAAGCTTTGTCCTTGTTTTGGTTTACCTGTAAAACCAAGTACAGAATAATCCGCCAGCTCATAATCAAATGCCTGTGCTTCTAACACTTTTTGTTGTTGGTTTAGGTTTATATCCATAATACCGGCCTTACCGTTAGTTAAAATAAGCGATAAAAATTTAATCATATCGGCATCGGCGCTGTTTATTCCCGGAAAGCGATAAGCAAACAGTACATTTTCAGCATCAGGTCCGTATACATCTTTTACAATAGGCTTGGTTATAGGCGCTTCGGGTTGAAAGGTAAACTTAGGTACAGGCTTGGTTTGCATGTAAGAAAATTTTTGCTCAATATCTTTAATGGTTTTCTCGGGGTCAACATCGCCTGCAATAATAATTGCCATGTTATTGGGTACGTAGTAGGTATTATAATATTCCATAATTTTTTTCATGGATGGGTTTTTTAAATGCTCTATAGTACCAATCGTAGTTTGTGTTCCGTAGGTATGATTTTTAAACATACCTTCAAACAGAGCTTCAAATACTTTTTCGCCATCGTTATCCAAGCCACGGTTCTTTTCTTCATACACAGCTTCTAACTCGGTATGAAACAAGCGAAGCACAGGTTTGCGGTAAACTTCACTTTCTAAAGTTAAAAAATTACTTATTTCATTGCTTGGCACATCATTTACATACACAGTTTGCTCGAAAGAGGTAAAGGCATTGGTACCTTTAAAACCCATACCACTGCATAGTTTATCAAACTCATTGGCTATGGCAAAGGTGGCGGCAACACCACTCAAACTATCTATTTGATGATATATTTTTTTGCGTTGTGCTTCATCTTTTGTTTTTCTATACACTTCATATTTGTCAGATATGGCGGCAATAAGAGGTTCTTCTTTACTGTAATCTTTAGTACCCAGCTTATCAGTACCTTTAAAGAGCATGTGCTCTAAGTAGTGCGCTAAGCCTGTTGCATCCTGTGGGTCGTTTTTACTGCCGGCTTTCGTGGCAATCATGGTATAAACACGGGGCGCATCTTTATACACGCTAAAATAAACGGTTAAGCCATTCTTTAGTTTGTACTCTTTTAGTTTAAAAGGGTCGTTGGGGTAGGTAATGGCATTTTGTGAAAAACAAAATGAAGTAATAATTAATAAGTTAAAAGTTAAAAGGATAGTTAAGTTCTTTTTCATGATTTTTAAATTGGTGCGTAAAAGTAAAATAAATACCCCAACTATAAAGCAAATAGGATGGGCGGTTAATGAAGATTATGAAACCTCTCGTAAGTCCTTTCCAAAGGAAAGGACTTACGAGAGCATGCTACTCCCTTTCCTTTGGGAAGGTAGGGGATGGGTGCTTATCTTACTATCACTACTCTTTTGTTTACAACACCCACATTACTGCCGATAAGGGCATTATCTTTAGCATTCAAATTATTTTTATATAGTCTAAAAAGGTTAATTTCGCCGCCATGTTTTATTTGGTAGTTGGTATCTTATGCAATATTATATTATTGCTTATTCTTAAGTCTTTTCAAAAGTTTAAGGTGGCCTCGTTTCCAGCCATTATAGTAAATTATGTGGTGGCAGGCAGTATATCTTTACTCTTTACAAACCCTAAATCGGTTTATGTGGAGGCAACTCATTTGTGGTTGCCCTCTTTGGCATTAGGAGCTTTGTTTTGTTCTATCTTCTTTTTAATATCGTTAACTATCGAAAAGAATGGAGTATCGGTAGCAACAGTATCCAATAAAATGAGTGTGGTTATTCCGGTAATATTGGCTTTTATTATCTATAAAGATTCTCCGCATTTGTTGAAGATACTGGGTATTATCATGGCGTTGCTATCTGTATTTTTGGTTTCGTCGGCTCCTGTTAGTCAAACAGCTGAAACCACTGCGCCGCGAGCTAAAGATAAAATAAAGTTTATACTACCCATAGCCGTGTTCTTTGGAAGCGGTATGATAGACTCTATTGTAAACTACGTACAAAAGAAATTAGTGCATTCAGAGATTGAAACCGCTTGCTTCTCCGGATTATCTTTCTTTGCCGCCGCTCTTATAGGTATTGTAGCTTTTGTGTTTTTCTATAAAGACAAAGTAAGTCTTGATGTTAAACGTACACTTATTGCGGGTGTTATTTTAGGCTTGCCCAATTACTTTAGTATCTATTTTATTATGAAGGCTATTGACGCTAATTTTATAGAAAGTTCGGTGCTTTATCCATTATTGAACGTAAGCGTAGTGCTTGGTTCTACACTGGGCGCGTATTTGTTTTTCGCTGAAAAGCTTTCCTATAAAAACATGGCAGGTATCGCCCTGAGTGTGATTGCTATTGCTTTAATCGCGTTGGCTTAAATGATAAAAACAAGTAACATATTCGTCAATGACTAAACTTATAAATTAAACTAACAACTTATGAGTAATGTAAACTTCTCTTTACTTAAAACCATGTGCGCCATACACGCTCCTTCGGGCAATGAGGTTGCTATGAAAGACTTTCTTTTGAACTATATCGAAAAAGAAAAGAACAACTGGAAACACAAACCTGTAATTTATGCCGGAGATGGTTTTCAGGATTGCATCGTATTAGTTTTTGGTAAACCCCGTACCGCCATATTCGCGCATATAGATAGCATTGGTTTTACGGTAAGATACGATAAGCAATTGGTAAAGATAGGAGGACCGCAAACCGTTACCGGATTTAATTTAGTTGACGAGAAAGGCAATGAAGCTACGCTTAGCAGTACAAAAGATAAGTTAGAATATAAATCCAAACATACATTTGAACGCGGTACAGAGCTTACCTTTAAGCCCAATTGGCGCGAGACGAAAGAGTATGTGCAATGCTGTTATATGGATAATCGCTTGGGTGTTTACAATGCGCTTAAAGTAGCGGAGACATTGAAAGACGGAGCTATTGTTTTCTCCTGTTGGGAAGAGCATGGCGGCGGAAGCGTATCGTATATCCAAAAATTCCTGCAAGAGAAGTATAGTATTAAGCAAGCACTTATTTCCGATATTACCTGGGTTACCGAAGGTGTTACACACGGTAAAGGAGTTGCCATTAGTATGCGCGATAGTTTGATACCAAGAAGAAGTTATGTAAACAAAATAATTGCTATTGCAAAAAAGCATAAAGTGCCTTTTCAGTTAGAGGTAGAAGGCAGTGGCGGCAGTGATGCCAAAGAGCTGCAAATGGCAGAATACCCATGGGATTGGTGCTTTGTAGGAGCACCGGAAGGTAATGTTCATTCTCCCGACGAAATAGTACATAAAGCTGATATAGAAACGATGATTGCGCTATATAAAGTTTTAATGCAGGATTTATAAAGGTAATAATTTGCTGCGTATTAATTAATTCTATAAGCAAAGCATAGGCTAAAGGAAAGTGTGCTTATGTTTTGTGAAGAGGTATTTAATGAGTAGGGAGCGCCTAAAGGGTTAGGGAAAACAGACTGAAGGTTAAACTTTGGGTTAGCTCCAAAGTAATCTGTCTGTAAAATAAAAAACATGGTTTTACTAACTTCAAATCTTAGCCCAAGTCCGCCTGAAAAAGCAAAAGCATCAGCAATACTTAAATTTTGTTGAGCTGTATTTAGTCCATTAAGCCAATAACCATTTAATTCCGTTTGGGGTGTTAACGCTCTAACCATTCCAAATAAAAGTTTCATTTCTAAACTTACCAATTTAGTTTCTCCAATAGGAAAAGCATTGTAAGAGCCTATCAAAAACGCATTTATTTTCCAAGGGCTACAATGAACATTCCAGTTATTGCCGCCATATTTTTGAGCATATTGTGTTGCAAATGCCTGTTCATCTACATTATTTGTTTGGTTTTTATAGTTTAATGCAAGCCCCCAATATCTTTGCAGGATTTTAGCAATAGAGCCCTCAAAGCGCAATCCCATAGTGGCAAAACCTGCACCGGTATTATAAATATTTTTATCAGCATAAGCTCCAATAGGAAGGGCTGTTCCAATACTTGCACCGATATAACTTTGTCTGGGTTGTCCATTATCTGCCGTAATTTGCGAAAATGAATTTTGAATAACCAGAAAAGTTAAAAGAATACTAAATTTTGCGTGCTTCATTATTGGTTTTAGAAAAGCAGATTTTCAGTTGAGCTCAGTCATCAACTTAGCGCTTGCCAGTAATAACTCTTCCTGAAATGGAGCCGCCATCAGTTGTAAACCAAAAGGCATGTTGTTTTCATTTACTCCCGCAGGTATAGATATGGCAGGTATGCCGGCAATGTTTGCCTGTACGGTATAAATATCTTCCAAATACATCTTAATAGGGTCGGCACCTTTAGCACCATGCGCAAAAGCAACTCCGGGGGTAGAGGGGGTTATGATAATATCGTAATCTTTAAAAATAGCCAGGGTTTTATCGCGTACTATGCGGCGCACTTGTTGTGCTTTGGCGTAATACGCATCGTAATAACCTGCGCTAAGCACAAAAGTACCCAGCATAATGCGGCGTTGTACTTCTTTGCCAAAACCTTCGGTACGCGATTTTTTGAAAGTGCTTTCTAAGTCGGTAGCGTTCTTGCTCCTATACCCATAAGGTACGCCACCAAAGCGACCTAAGTTAGAAGAAGCCTCGGCGGTAGTTAAAACATAATACGTAGGCACTAAATATTCCAGCTCTTTAAAATCAACTCCGTCAACGGTATACCCCTGTTGTTTAAGTTTATCAATAGTTTGGGTAACGTTGTTTTTAATAGTAGGGTCAAGAGCAGGACTATCTAAACAATCTTTTATGTAAGCTATCCTTAATTTTGAATTTTGAATTTTGAATTTTGAATATTCCTCAACAGGTTTGGATGAAACGGTACTATCAAATTCATCTGCTCCGGCAATAACTTCAAGTACCAAAGCGGCATCGTCAATAGTTTTGGTAAGGGGGCCAATCTGGTCGAAAGAAGAAGCGTAAGCAATCAATCCCCAGCGGGAAACTCTGCCATACGTAGGCTTTAAACCAACCACACCACAAAAAGATGCCGGCTGACGGATACTTCCACCGGTGTCACTACCCAGTGCTACATGACATAAACCCGCAGCAACCGCAGCAGCAGAGCCACCCGAAGAACCACCTGTTACGGTGTTTTCATTTACAGGGTTTAATGTTTTACCATAAGCGGAATTTTCGTTACTGCTGCCCATAGCAAACTCATCGCAGTTAGTACGGCCAATTATAATGGCATCCTGAGCTAATAAACGTTCTACAACGGTAGAGCTATAAAGAGAAGTAAAGGTTTCTAATATTTTTGACGAAGCAGATACTTTGTGGTTTTTATAACAGATGTTATCTTTTAAAGCGACTAAAACTCCGGCTAACCTCCCGACGGTACCTGCTTTTATTTTTACATCCACCAAATCGGCTTGTTTTAAAGCAGACTCGTCAAAAGTTTCTAAAAATACATTGAGCTGCTTTTTCTCTTGAATGGAGTCTAAAGCCGATTGAACTAAATTTTTACAAGTAGTTTTGCCTTGCCTTAAATCGTTTTGAAGTGAGGCAATGCTGCTAAATACGTACACAGGGGTTACTTTTTTTCTGTTTTATCAGGGGTAGCGGCTGGGCTTTCTTCGCCTTTAGAAGCGTCTTTAAACTCTTTCATGCCTTTGCCTAAGCCTTTCATTAACTCAGGAATTTTTTTACCGCCAAATAACAATAATAAAGCAGCAAGAATTAAAATAATTTCTCCGGTACCTAATTTCATGGTTTTAAAATTAAACTTTGAGCGACAAATGTAGGGAATATTCATGTTATTTACTCTAAATTTGCCTCTTAAAACAAATTATATCTGTGAAAATCCGTGAAATCCGTGACTTATGTTAAAAAAGATAGAACACATTGGTATTGCCGTTAAGAACATAAATGAGGCAAACGAACTTTTTACGAAGCTTTTCGGTAAAGAATCATACAAAACAGAAACGGTTGAGAGTGAAAAGGTATCTACTTCTTTCTTTATGCTTGGCGAAAGCAAAGTAGAGCTACTGGAGGCTCAAAACGAGAGTTCTGCCATAGCTAAATTTATTGGAAAGAGAGGAGAAGGTATACACCATATAGCTTTTGAGGTGGACGATATTTATGCCGAAATGAAAAGATTGCAGGTAGAAGGTTTTGAAATATTAAACCCTGAACCAAAAAAGGGGGCCGATAACAAACTGATTTGCTTTTTACACCCTAAAACTACAAACGGAATATTAGTTGAACTCTGTCAGGAAATAAAGTAGAATACCTATACTTTAACGGGAATCATTTCAAAGGTTTCGTCTAAGATAAAGGCATAACTGGTGCCTGCCTCTTCAATGTCCTCATCATCATCGTTATAAAACCATTTATATTTTATGGCAACACCTTTTTCTTTAAGCTTTTGTATATTCTTCATTAGCTCTAAAATATAACGTGAACTGCCGGTATTAAAAAAGTGAAGTTTAACGGTTAAGGTAAATGATTTTATGCCACTTTCTCCCGCCTCATGCACAAAAGCAATTATGGGTTTAAAAAAATCATGGGTAAGTTCAGGAATACAAATACCCTCTAATAGCAATTCATTCGTAGTATTGTTAAATACTACTTTAGGGGTTCTTTCAGTTGCCTCAACGGAATAAGTCATAATCCAAATGCAAATTTAAAATTATTTTTAAGTTGCAGCTATTTGTTTATTATTTAATACTCCTTTTAATGAAAAACCTATCACACAAATATCATCCGTTTGGTTGCCATTTTCTTTCCAGTCAAGATGTTGTTTCCATAAATACTCTTTTTGTTTTTGCAACGTAAGGTGTTCAATATCGAGTAAAGTAAATTTGTATCTGCTCTTGCTATATTTTTTAATCTCCGTTCCTTTAAATTGATCAAAGAAACCATCGCTGCTCATATATATACTTAGATTTTCATTCAGCAGGCGTACCTGTGTGGTAAATTGTATTTTTAATCCCGATGCAATTCCTCCGATAGGCATACGATTGCCTTTTACTTCATTCAGATGTCCGTTGTTCACAATGTACAAACTTTGCATGGCTCCGCTAAACATCAGCACGTTGTATTTTAAATCTAATACACAAATAGAAACATCCAGTCCGTCTAATATTTCATCCGCTTGTTTGTATTGATTTAAAGATTCTTTAATGCGGCGGCTTAAAAAATCTAAAATCAAGCCGGGGTCGAACATGTTATTTTCTTTAATTGCCTGTGATATGATATTACTGCATAAAATACTTAACAGCGCGCCCGATACTCCATGTCCGGTACAATCGCCAAGAGCAATAAATATTTTGTCTCCTTTTTTATCGCACCAATAAAAATCACCTCCAATAACATCGCGTTGCTTTAAGATAATAAATGATTCGGGAATGATAGCCTGCATAAATGATTCGGGCGGCATAACCGATTGCTGTATACGATGCGAGTATGCTATATTATCGGATATATCCTTGTTCTTTTCGGATAACTCTTTACGATAGCTTATTTGCTCTAAGGTAATAGCAATGGCATCGGCAATCTGACGGGCAAAGTTTATGTAATCTTCATCAAAAAGATTTTTCTGTTCAGACGCTAGCCCAAACGCGCCGGATAGTTTTCCATTATAAAACAAAGGAGTAATCAGGTAAGAATGAATGCCCACAGTCTTCATTAATTCATCACTATTTGATAGTGTACCCGAATCAAAGAAATCATCTACTTTAAAATATTGATTTTTTAATAAATCAGGCAAGCTTCTATAATCTGTGGCGGGTAGTGTAATTAAATCAACTTTATCATTACTTGGGTTATATTCATATAAATGCGCTGTTTTTATATCTTTATCAAATAAAGTTAGTGTTGAACGTTTAGCGTCTGTAATCTTTACTTTAAGCTGTGTTAGTACCCGTTCTATTAAATCATTCTTTTCCGTTGCTTCTAAAATAATTTGTTTTACATCGTTCAGCAATTCTAATTTCTCCGAATATTGTTGTATGCGTTTATTCTTTTCTTCAATTTGTTTTTCGGCTTCCCTGCGTTCGGTAACATCTCTGCATATTACCTGAAAGCCAACAATTTTATTATCATGATTTTCATCGCGTGAAAGTTTGGCAGATTGCCCTACCCATACTTCTTTACCACTCTTAGTAATAATCGGTATTTCTATGTAACTTTCATCGGCTTGTTCGGCAACTTGTTTAAGATAAAAATGACTGGTTTCTTTGACATAATCTTTTCTTACTAATTTATTAAACCGCATTAACAGCAGCTCCTCATTTGTAAATTCTGTTATACGTGCGGTTACTTCGTTCACGTAGGTAAAGAAGCCATCTATATCGGTTGTGTATATAATATCGCTGGCAGCTTCTACAATATGCTGGTAGCGTTCCTCTATTTCTTTTTTGTCGGTAATGTCAATTCCTATTCCTACAACAAGGTTATTTTCAAAATAGCTGTTTTCCCACTGTATCCAATGTGGCGCGCCTTTTTTATCTACAATACGTTCAACCGAATTACGGTCCATGTTTTTTGCAACAACACTTTCTTTTACTTTTTGATTATATGAAGGATCTTCAGATCGTATTTGCCACCAACCATCCCCCAAGAGCTCTGCTTCGGTATATCCTAAAATCTGTTCAAAGTTTTTAGAGGCAAATACAATATCACCGTCTTTGTTGGAAGCAATTACTAAAGAGGTTCCCGTATTGATGGTAGTATCGGCAAAAAATAAACGGTCGTATAAATTTAATTGAACTTGTATACTGATAAGAGTCAGAATAAGAGAAGATAATATAGCCATGAAAAATAATCCGGGACTATATACAGGGCTTTTAACGATAAGAACTAAAACTATAGCGGCAATCGTTACAAAAGTCGCGTAAATAATAAAGGGTCTTATTTTACTGACAACAAGGTGGGTTATATTTATAATAACAACTAATCCTACAAAAAAATAGGGGGTTAGATTTGAAAGGTAACTTAGCGCTATATAAAGCGCGGTAAGTAAATAGATAGAAATCAGTAATAATTTTTTTCCGTTTATTTTTACAAATCTTGATGTGTAGGTTAACAGCATTAAAATGAGAATAAATATACCGCTTGCTAATTGGTATAATAATTTAGCATCATAATCATCATTAATAGCGGCATAAATAAACGCGTTTACCGGAATTAATATAGATCCGCTAGCCAATATGATACGGGTGTTGGATAAATTATAGCCTACATCGGATGATTTTATTAAATCATCCTGATAACTTTTAAAGAAGCGGATTAAGAATGCAACGATAGAGATTAACAAAGCAAGTACCAAGACTAAAAAGGTGTTTGTTTTCCAAAAGGGAGGTTCTATTTCAAAAGAGAAATCGGCGGGAGCGCCCCAATTAGTCCCATCGGAAGACACTGAAACGAAGAAGGTGTATTTTCCATTTGCTAAATTTGAATAAATGGCGTGATTTGTTTTATCTGTATAAATCCATTTGTTATCAAAGCCTTCTAATTTATATTTTAAGAAATATTTATTGTCTCCTAAAGAATTAAATACTTCAAAATAAAAGGTTAAATCATTCTTGTTGTAATGCAATATAAGCTGTTCGGGTAAATTAATTTTGCTATTAAATTTATAGCCCATGCGGTGCCAATTGGTGGTGTCATTAAATAATTGGACGGCGGTAAGCCTAACGGTTAAACCTTTTAATACATCACCGGTTTCGGATGGTTTATATACCAACAAACCTTTGCTGGTACCTAAATAAAAATTATTTAAAGTGCCGGGCGTTAAAGAACCGGGCAAGAATTCGGCATTATCTCTGTTAAAACTTTCTATTAAAGAATTTATTTTAATTTCATTCGATTCAAACAAAACCTTGTACAAACTGTTTGAGGAAGTAATATAAATTTCATTATCGTTAATGGCTATTATGGCTTTAATAACCAAACTTTGTAAGCCCTGCTTACGTTCTATTTGTTCCAGTGTTTTGGTTTGCTTATTATATTTGAATAAACCAACACCATTGGTAGCCGCAAACACGTAGTTATTGCTAAGCGAAATGGAGTAAACAGTAGATTCTGACAACTGATTGTCTTTATCGGTTAGTTTAGAGGTTTCTCCACCTTTAATAAAAAATAAGCCTTTGTTGGCTCCCACCCAAATGGTTTCTTTATCAACTGCGATGCTATAAATAGAAAGCGAATTTAGTTGAGCGGAAAAGCTTTGAAGTGATTTTGTTTTAAAATTATAAACTAATAAACCTTGCTTTTGTGTGCCAATAAGAATGGCCGTATCGCTTAAAAATTTTAGAGATAAAACCTGCGTATTTGTTTTTATCTGATGGATTGATTTTTTATTGTCGCAATCATAAATATCAACGGTAGAGTAGTAATGTCCAATAGCAATTTGATTGGTATAGGCATTAAAATCAGCGCAGGTAATATTCTCTTTTTTTTGTTCGTAAAACGGAGAAATATTTTTTCCGTCAAAAAAACAAGCGCCGGTCGAAGTACATAAAAGCCATTGGTTATCATTTAACGGAACTATTTGTTTGCAATTTGCATCAGGTAAGTTTTGTTTGGTGTTATAAAGTAAAAAGGTTTCGTTTAATAAAATAGAAACCCCTAAAGAGGCTGTTCCGCACCAAACATTTCCATAATTATCAGTAGTGGCGCATAGCAGGTTGTTTTCGGGCAAGCCATTCTCTTCTGTAACTATCTCAAAATCTTTTTCGTTGTATTTTACTAATCCGCTCCCGTAGGTAGCGAACCAAATATTTCCTTTCTTATCGGTATGAATATCGCTGGTATAAGTTAACCAATCTGCCTTATCACCCTCAAGCCAAACAGGGGTTTTAAAATTATATTGCAGGATACCACGTCCGGTAACGCTTACATATATTTTAGAATCAAAATAGGATTCTATATCTTTTATTTTTTCGTTTTTAAGCTGCTCATAAATCCTCTGATGAGTATTTACCAAGCTGTTATTTATAGTGTTGATGGCATAAATACCGCTTCCGTCTGTACCCAGCCAAAGTTCATTTTCTTTTTTTCGGTAATAGCCGCAGGTAATATTTTCTACATCTATTTTAAGGTTGGTATAAAGCTGCGTAAACTTATTATCTTTAAACTGCCAAACGCCAACAGTAGAAAGTACATACACCAACGAGTCTGATACGGGAATAATTTTATTGATAAATACTGAATTGGTTTTGCTAAATAGCGGGTATTCTTCGGTATAATTACCTATACACTTAAAAAGCGATCGGTTGTTTGAAAACCAAACATGTTTTTCGCTCTCGGCAATAGAGGTTATAGGACGCGCAAGCGATACGGGATTAGCCGCGTATATATCTATAAAACTTTTGCCCGCATATTTTTTAATACCCTCGTTGGTGCCAATCCAAATGTAGCCTTCTTCATCCTGATAAATGCAGTTTACCTGAGAACTTGGCAAACCATCTCTTAGGGTAATGTTAGCAAAATTAAATTCCTGTGCCTTTAAATAAAAAGCGGTATGTAGCAGGAAGCATGTTGCAAGTAGTAGCTTATAGATGTATCTATAATTTGAGTTCATAATAGCAAACATAGCATTATGAATTAAGATATGAAAATTTAGAATGAGGAATTTTTGGTTATAGGAGAATTATGCGTATTTAACTTTTATACTCTGATGCCAATAACCAAAACATCGTCTACTTGTTCTAATTCCCCTTTCCATTGGATAAAAGAGGTATCTAATATTTCTTTTTGTGTTGCCATGGTTTTCTCGCTGTTGGCGATAAGAAGTTCTTCCATTTGGCGGTACTTAAATTTTTTGCCGTTTTTGCCTCCAAACTGGTCGGGGTAACCATCGCTGCTTAGGTAAATAATATCATTTGGTTGTAATTTATACTGGGTAAGAGTAAACTTTTGACTATCGTTAATATAAGTGCCAATAGGCATTTTATCGGGTTTCAGTTCAATAAGGTTTTTATTTCGAATAATATAGGCGGGGTTATTAGCGCCTGCAAACTCAAGGGTATTATCTACTTTGTTCCAAACACAAAGAGCGATATCCATACCATCTTTTTGTTCCGCCATTCCTTTTTGCTCTAACGCTTGTATTACTTTGGTACGAAGGCGATTAAGTATTTCGTCGGCTTTATAGATGCGGTTTTCTATTATAATTTCGTTAAGAAAACTGTTGCCCAGCATACTCATAAAACCACCGGGAACACCATGCCCGGTACAATCGGCGGCGGCCCAAATACAACGCCCGTTAGGGGAGATGTATGCCCAATAGAAATCGCCGCTTACAATATCTTTGGGTTTAAAGAGAATAAAGTTTTCTTTAGAGATTTTGTTCCAAACATCTTCACCTGTAAGTACAGCTTGCTGTATGCGACGCGCGTAGTTAATACTATCGGTAACTTCTTTGTTTTTTTGTTCGATGATTTCTTTTTGCTCGAATAGCTGTTTATTATCTTTTTTGCGTTGTTTGTTACTTTTATAAAGCACATATACAAAGCCAAGAGCTAACAAGCCTGATAGCCCCGAAAGAATTAAACCCCAACGCTGACGTTTGATTTCTCCATCCTGCTTCTCAATAGCAAGAGCTTGTATAGTTTGCTCTTGTTCTAATTTCTTAATCTCAGCTTGTTTCTTTTCTACTTCAAAATTGGTTTGCAGGTCGGCTATTTTTTGCGCGTTATTTATTTCGGATAAGTTGCTATTTAGCGAATCATATTTTAAGAAGTAATCAATCGCTTTTTGGTATTTTTTTTGAGCAGTATACGTTTTAGCTAAAATAAAATGAATATCCTTTTCATCATCTGTTTGTTTGGTTTTTTGGGCTATATCAAGTGCCTGAAGCAAATAACTTTCTGCTTTGGTGTACTTATTTAACTGTAAATATAACTTACCCAAAGCCTGAGCTGATAAAACCAACCCTTTTCCGTCTCCTAATTCATTAAATAGTTTATTGGCGTTTTGCAAATATCCCAACGCAGAATCACTTTGTTGTTCGCTTCTATAGGCATCTCCTATTTGATTGTATAAACGCGCCAAATTTGTTTTATCCTCTTTATCTTTATATAAGGCAAGTGCTTTTTTAAAATAGTATAAAGCGGAGTCGGGCTTTCCCATATTATCATACGTACTGCCTATATTACCATAAGAAGATCGCATACCATCTATTTCATGTCTTTGCATGCGAATTTTAAGAGACATAAAATGGTATTTAAGTGCATCGCGACCTCTGTTCATATTATTTAAAGTATTGCCTAAGTTATTGTAAACAGAACATAAGCCCATGGTATCTTTAAATTCTGTATGGTCTTTTATGGCGTTCAAAAAATATTCTATGGCTTTGGAGTAATTGCCTAAATGCCTGTAAACAATACCAACATTGTTTAATGTAAACCCTATATTATTTTTTGGAAAATGCTTTTTAGATAGTTCAATGCTTTCGTTAAAGTAAATTAGCGCGTCTTTATAATTTCCTTTTTTTGCATTTATAATGCCATACATGTTGGCGCAATTCATTAAGCCTTTATAATTGTTTAGTTTCTTATTTATAGCATAGCCTTTGGCAAGTACTTCTATGCCTTTGTCATAATCACTATTACTATAAGCATTGGCAAGTTTTAAAAATATTCTTGCCTGATTGGTATCTTCAATGCCGGGTTTAAGTAGTTTGGTAAGGCTGTCTATTTTGTGTTGTTGGGCAAAAGCCTCACCCCCAACCCCTCTCCAAAAGAGAGGGGAGATAATGATTAAAAGAAGAATAAAATATCTTTTCATTTCTACTTACTTAAAAAATTCATGCGAGTGTTTTACTTTGCAAATCATGCTGTGAAAGTATTTGTACCATTGCTTTTTGCCTTGGTCTTTAGCTTGTTTATGCAAATCGTTATTTCTCCATTCGTTTATACTATCCATCGTATCCCAATAAGAAATAAAAGTACCCGGCACACTACTATACCCCAAACAACCTCTTAACGCAAGAGCTGCCTGCATAGTCTGTTCATCCATTTCTTTATAACCTTCTATATCTTCATTCTTTTCTGAAATAAAGATAACAGCATAGTAGGGTGGGGCAGGAGCTATGTTGTTTTTCCAAAGGGTTTGACTCATTCTGCTTATTGTTTCTTTTTGCTTCGTCGAATGCTAACGCATTTACATTACTTAATCCTGTTTCTTTTTCTTTACCATCGTAAGGATGGTTGCTATACCAACGGTATCTCCGGTTTCGCCTTCTACACCCAGTTTATCTCGTACTTCCTGCGGACTGGCATCGTAAATATCTACCAGCCATTTTACAATACCTACTTTTACTTCAGTACCGTTTGCTGCGGCAAGTGGTTTGTCATTTTCTATTTTCTCTTTGCAGGTAAAGCGAACACCGATGGTCATGCTTGGATAAATAGGTTTGGTAAACCGGCACTCATCAATACCGTAGTTTAATAATACAGGTCCTTTAGGAGGGTCAACAAACAAACCGGCTGCTTTAGATAAAATAAAATAACCGTGTGCCACGGTACGTTTAAAAATAGTTCCGTCTAATGATTCCGGTTGAAGATGTGCATAGAATTTATCTCCGCTAAGGTTAGCAAAGTTTACAATGTCTTCTTCGCTAACGGTATGCGTGTGTGTTATTAATGTTTCGCTTACTTCCAAATCTTCGAAGTACTGACGGAAAGGATGTATGTCTTTTATAATTTGTTTACCACCTTGTTGGTATTGATTTAAAATAGCGGTAATCATAGTGGGAGTACCTTGTATAGCGGTACGTTGTAGGTAATGAAACACACCGCGTTTGCCGCCCATTTCTTCTCCGCCGCCTGCACGACCGGGACCACCATGAACCAGCATAGGCATAGGCGAACCATGTCCCGTGCTTTCTTTAGCACACTCGGCATTCAACACTAAAATACGTCCGTGCATACAAGCCGCACCAATGGTGTATTTACGGGCAATGCTGTTATCGGCAGTAATAATGGAGCTAACCAAAGAACCTTTGCCCATTTTACTAAGCTGAATAGCTTCGTCTAAATCTTTATAAGGCATTAACGTACTTACCGGACCAAAGGCTTCTACGCTATGGCAATCCAGGTTTTTAAACGGACTCTCATTCAGGAAAATAATAGGAGGCATAAAGGCTCCTTTGTTTTTATCAGCACCCTTTACTTCAAACTTTTCAAAATCGCCGATGATAATCTTTTGTGATTTACTAAGCAGTTCTACTTTTTCTTTTACTTCTTTTAATTGAGCTTGCCCTGCCAGACTTCCCATACGAACACCCTCCACATTCGGGTCGCCAATAATGTTAGAAGCTAAACGTTTTCCTAAAGCAATGTGCACATCTTCCACCATATTAGCTGGTACAATAATTCTACGCACAGCAGTACACTTTTGCCCGGCTTTGGTAGTAATTTCTCTACAAACCTCTTTAATAAAAATATCAAACCCCGGTTTATCGGGCGTAACATCGCTGCCAAGCACACAGCAGTTAAGCGAATCAGCTTCCATATTAAAATGAACCGATTCTTCCAGCAAACGCGGGTGCGCTTTCAGCATCTTACCTGTGGAAGCAGAACCTGTAAACGTTACCACATCCTGATTCATCACATAGTCTAAAATACCGTTGGCACTGCCGCAAATTAATTGCAAAGCACCTTCGGGCAAAATCTTAGAAGCAATAATTTCTTTTACCACCGCTTCGGTTAAGAAGGATGTAACGGTTGCAGGCTTCACAATAGCAGGCACTCCGGCAAGCCAGTTAACCGCAACCTTCTCTAACATACCCCAAACAGGGAAGTTAAACGCGTTGATGTGTATGGCAACGCCCTCTTTAGGCACGCAAATATGATGACCAATAAACGTGTTGTTCTTACTTAGTTTGGCAACTTCGCCATCAAAGCAATAAGTCTCGTTAGGAAACTGACGGCGCAACGATGCGTATGCAAACAAATTACCAATACCACCCTCAATATCCACCCAACTATCGGCACGGGTAGCACCTGTAGCCCAGCTTACTTTATAAAAATCTTCCTTTTTGCTTTGTAAGTGCAGGGCAAGGGCTTTCAGCATCATACCCCGCTCCTGAAAGGTCATTTTGCGCAGTTTTGGTCCGCCAACCGTGCGGGCATATTCGCACATTTTGCCAAAGTCTAAACCCTTGCTGCTGGTAGTTGCCACCACATCGCCGGTAATGGCGTTAAATAGCTCCTGTCCTTTATCGGCGCCGGCAACCCATTGCCCAAGCGCGTAATTATGTAGTACGTTCATCTGATTAAATTTGAGGAGGGAAAAGTAGAAATTTTAACCCGACTTACAAAAGATTGTTCATGCATGGTTTAAACAAACAAGGGTATTCTTAAAAGGAGATACTTTTGTTTTTTAGCTTGAAATTAACTCTTTTTCTGAAGACGAAGACATCTTCCAGCCGGAACGCCCAAAAGAGTTTTATCCTATATTTGTTACTTCATGCAGAAACTCGTTTATATACTTTTCCTCTTTCAATTATCAACACTTACATCTCATATCTGCACGTCGCAAAATTTAGATTCCCTTTGGAAAGTATACAATAACAAAAGCGAAGTTGATACCAACCGCCTGAAAGCAATAAATGAAATTGCATGGAGCTTAAGAAGAAACAAACCTGATACAGCCATTCTTTTAGCGGAGCAGCAATTACAGTTGGCTAATTCTATTCCGGGAATTAAAGGAGAACTATGGATTGCCAACGCCTCAAAAACAATTGGTTCGGTATATACAAACAGAGGCGATTACGCTAAAGCATTAAATAAATACGCGATAGCTCTAAAAATATACGAAGAGTTAGGAGACAAAAAGGGCATTGGTAATTGCTATAATAGTTTTGGAACTATTTATCAGTATAAGGCTGACTTTCCAAAATCTTTAGATTATTATTTAAAGGCAATGAAATGCTTTGAAGAAATAAAAAACAAACCCGGTATAAGAGCCTGTTGCACCAACATTGGTATTATATATAGAAAAGAGGCTAACTATAAGGGTGCTTTAGATTATTATTTTAAATCCTTAAAGCTAAGCGAAGAACTAAATGATATACCCATAATTGCAAACTGTTATAACAGTATTGGTGTTGTATACAGAGATCAAAATGATTTCTCTAAAGCTTTAGACTATTATTTTAAAGCGTTAGATATCTGTAAAAACATTCTTGATAAACAATTATTAGGAACCTGTTACATGAATATAGGAACTTCTTACCAAAATCTATCCAAACCAAAACTTGCCCTTGAATATTATTTAAAATCTATAGCCATCAGAAAAGAAATTGGCAATAAACAAGGGGTAGAGAGTTGCTACGTAAACATGAGTGGATTGTATAACCAACTATCTAATTATAGTTTAAGTATAGCGTATAGCGATTCTACATTAAAAATGTGCAAAGATATTGGAGACATTGATAATGAACGAATTGCTTATCAATATTTATCGGAAGCTTATTACAAAACAAATAAGTATAAAGAAGCCTATGAATATCATGTAAAGTTTAAAGCCTTGACCGATAGTATTTTTAATGCCGATAACAGTAAACAACTAAGCGATTTAAAAACAAACTTTGAGGTGGAAAAGAAAGAAGCCGAACTGAAAGTTAAATCAGAAGCCGAGCAGGAAAAACTAAAAGCCATTGCCCACGAAGAAAATAAAAGACAACAAGTTATTATAGCGGCCGTAGCGGGCGTGTTGCTAATTGTAGTTATATTCTCCTTATTCCTGTTAAAACGATTCCGTATTACCCAAAAACAAAAAGCCATCATAGAGCAACAAAAACAAAAAGTAGATGAAGCCTATAACGCGCTTCATGAAAAAAACAAAGAAGTAATGGATAGCATACGCTACGCGAAAAGAATACAAACCGCTTTACTTACCTCAGAGAGGTATATCAAAAACAGTTTAAACAGATTGACGAAGGGCAATTAGATGAGGAAACAAAAAATTGTATCATGTATCATGTCTCTTGTATCAAGTCTATATACAAAATACGGTATACGATATACGATACTCTTACTTTCTACCTGTTACTTGTTACCCGCTACTGGTAACGCCCAAAATCCTGATTCCCTCTGGAAAGTATATAACAATAAGACCAACGCGGATACAATTCGCTTAAAAGCCCTGGATGCCATTGCAAATTGGTATAAAAACGGAAAACCCGATACCGCTATTAAATACGCAGAGCAAGAGCTACAATTAGCGCAAAAACTTAAATTAAAGAAATACCAAGCTGTTGCCTTTAATACCATAGGTGGTTCCTTTTACGATAAAGGAAATTATACAAAAGCCTTGGCCTATTATTTAAAGACCTTAAAAATATGTGAGGAAACAAATAACCAAAAGGCAATTGGAATCTGTTATTTTAATATAGGTCTTGTTTATTTTAATGAATCGGCTTACGCCAAAGCCTTGGAGTATTACAAAAAATCTTTACAGATAAGAGAAAAAATAGGCGATAAAAACGGCATAGGATATTGTTATAGCAATATGGGAAGTGTTTACGAATATCAATCCGATTACTCTAAAGCCTTAACCTATTATCTAAAATCATTACAAGTGTGTCAGGAACTTGGCGATAGCAGTGAAATGGGAGGTTGCTATACAAATCTGGGAAACATGTATGGGTATCAAGCCAATTACCCTAAAGCACTGGACTATTATTTGAAGTCTTTGCTGCTAAACAAAGCCGCAAATAATAAGCATGAGGTTGGGGTTTGTTATAGTAATATGGCCGATTTATATAACAGCAAAGCCGATTATAAATTAGCTATATCCTACTGCGATTCCGCTTTAATACTATTTAAAGAAATAGGAGAGATGAATGAAGAACGTTATATATACGACAATTTAGCTGAGGCGTATGCTAAAACAAATAAATACAAAGAAGCTTATGAGTATCATGTAAAATTTAAGACTCTTACGGATAGTCTTTTTAATGCGGATAACAGTAAGCAGCTTAGTGATTTGAAAACAAATTTTGAAGTAGAAAAGAAAGAAGCCGAACTAAAGGTTAAATCTGAGGCTGAGCAAGATAAACTAAAAGCCATTGCGCGCGAAGAAAAGAAAAAACAACAGTTTATTATAGCGGCCGTAGCCGGGGTGTTAGTAATTGTAGTTATATTTTCTTTGTTTTTATTAAAGCGATTCCGCATTACCCAAAGACAAAAAACAATTATAGAACAACAAAAGCAACGAGTAGATGAAGCTTACAATATGCTTCACGAAAAAAATAAAGAAGTGATGGATAGTATACGCTACGCGAAAAGAATACAAACCGCCTTAATTACATCCGAAAAATACATTGAGAATAGCCTGAACAGGTTGATAAACAGAAAATAAAAAAAAAGCGAAACTATTTTTAGTTTCGCTTTTTTTATGAAGTTAAGATTATTTATTTAGACTCTGTAATTTCAAACTTCCACTCTTTGGCAAACTGAGCCTGCGCGTCCTGCACTTTTTGTATGGCTTTTGCATATTCTGTATCGTAAGTAACCGCAAATGCTTTTACATTAGTAACATCTTGTTCAGTTATTTGAGAAGTGTCCTTAGTCATAATATCTACCATGCCTTTCGCTTCGTTATCAACCAACTTTTTTACGGAAGTAAAATATTCTACAGCCGCATCTTTAAAATCGGTTTTTTTATCGAATGGAGGCATGTTTTTACATTCTTCCAAAGAAGCTGCCGCCTGAGAATCAAATTTGCCATAAGCAAGTTTAAGCGAATCTACATTATGCCCGTCAACCTGACCAAGAAACATAGCCGATGTCGCGTCCATTTCTTTTCCGATAGCGACTATTCTGTCACTATAGGTTACAGCATCCTGTTTAGAAGGACCGCATGAAGCCATGAATAGCGCTGAGGCAACGGCGGCAGATAGAATTAGTTTTTTCATATTGTTTGTTTTTTAAAGGCAATGATATAAATTTATTCCAATAGAAAAAAATCTATCTGCATCAAAGGGCATTTATAATTACAAGCCCAAAACAGTCTTTAGTTTTACATAACCTGTTTTACTTAACGGTATTTTAGCTCCTGTTTTAAGTAAGGCAATATGACTGTCTTTTTCCAGCGTTTCTATTTTGGTTATTTGCTGTATCTGTAAAATATAAGAACGATGAACCCTTACAAATTGTTGTGGGTTGAAAGTCTGTTCGAAATAATTCATGGTTTTCTTTTTAAGCGAGTAACCATCTTTGGTATATATCTTCACATAATCATCGTAAGCTTCTACGTAATGTATATCACCTACAGGTATAATTTTTATGTTATTTCCGTTTTTCACTACAACTCTGCTTTGCTCTTCAGGTTGTTTTTGGCTATCTTCCAATAAGGCTGTTGTATTGCTTTTTATGTCGGTTGTAACATGTTGTTCCTTCCATTTTTTCAGGGCTTTATTAAAACGTTCTTTACTAAATGGTTTTAAAAGATAATCAACCGCATGGGCTTCAAAAGCTTTAATGGCATACTCATCATAAGCCGTAGTAAATATTACCGATACAGGGAAGTCAATCAACTCCAGCATTTCAAAACCGGTTATTTTAGGCATTTGTATATCCAAAAAAACAACATCGGGTTTATGTTGCATAATGGCTTTTACACCTTCAAAGCCATCTCCGCATTCCTGGATAACTTCTATTTCAGAATCGTCTTGCAGATATTCTTTTACGATGGAGCGAGCCAAAGGCTCATCATCTATAATAACGCTTTTAATCATGATAGTTGTGGGATGATTACGGTTGTTGTAAATAAATTTTGATGAATGGTTGTTTGTACTAAGTCATTTCTATGGAATAACAAATATAATCTGCGTTGTACCGACTTTAATCCAAAGCCTGTGCCTTTGGGCTGCGCGGTTTCTATGTCAAATGGGTTGGTAATGCTTACAATCAAATCTCTGTTTTCTGTTTTTGTAGTTATTTGTATGATAACGTTTCCGGTGGTATCATATAAACCAAACTTAATGGCGTTCTCTACAATAGGTTGCAATAACAAAGGAGGTAATAACATCCGTAAACTTTGCTCTTCGGCATTTATTTCGGTGCTCAAGCGATGACCAAAACGCACTTTTTCTATATCCAAGTATAGTTGCAGATGGTTAAGTTCTTCCTGCAAACTAAGCATTTGCTGTTCATCCTTCTTTAAAGTACCTCTTAAGAAATCAGATAGTTGCTGTATCATTTTTCTTGCTTCTTCCGGTCTTGAACCCGCTAAGGCACTGATAGAATTAAGACTGTTAAACAAAAAGTGCGGTTGCAGTTGCTGACGTAATCCTGTTAACTCAGCTTCTCTCAATAACTTTTCGGCATCTGTTTTTCTTGCCTCGCTTTCTTGTTTGGATTTCATGGTGTTGGTAATCCAGCTAAAAAGCATAACCCATCCAATCATTAAAAAAGCGATACAGAAACGGATTAAGAAAGATTTATGACATGTAGTTATGTAAACATGATCTCCCTCATAAATCTTGGAAAGAACGAGTTTGCTTAACACAGCGCAAGCCATTGATAGTATAATGCTCCAGCCAAATAACATCAACGATTTACTTCTGCTTGGGGTATAATGATGTAATGCCATAACCATGGCAAAAGAAAGGATTAGTAGAAATGTGTTATTTATGGCACTGTCAACTAACGCTATTTGCCAGTTAAACCCTAAACGGTGAATAACAATAATATGCATTACAGCCCACCACAGGAAAAAGAACAGGGCATATAACAAACCCATTTTTTTATATGACTGTATATTGGGCAACTACTTAATAAATATAAGCAAAGTTACTAAGCGTTTCAATTGTACGCTCTTTTTGTTTTACTTTATAAATGTAAGTCCCTTCGTCTTCTGTTTCCTGAGTGCTGGCATATATTTGAGCTCCGTCTTCCATATTTTGTATCTCCACCAGTTCAGTTACACCAATATATTTCCATAAAACGGTTTGCTTCTTTTCATTTAAAAAAGAAGTTTCTTCTTCTTTGCCTTTTGCACGGGCTTTTTCTAATGCCTGATTTTCTGTTTTAGCTTCAAACAATCTGAATTGTTCGTCAAACTGCGGCGTGTGTTTACCATTTCCGCTAACAACTTGAAATACTATTTTTGCTATGTACTTGTTCATATATTTTATTTTTAATGTTATCTGATTAATAAGATTTGATTTCTATTCCTCCAAACACAATGCTTCCCTTTATTACCAATACTTTATCGGAATTAAGTAAACCTCCCTGTAAATGATGCTTATCTTCTATACTACCAAAAGTCGTTTGTATTTCATTGGTTGTAACCTGCCAGTTTGGAGGGACGATAATTTCTACCCCTCCAAAGACCTGGTCTACTTCAAGTATTACATTGCCGTTTATATCTGCCTGACTTAAATTCAATTTTCCGCCGCCAAACACACAGGAAATTCTTCCTCCTTTAAAATCTTTTGAAATAACACTCTTTTTAAAACTGCTAAAAACAATATCCATGCTTACTGTATCATCGGTTGATGTGGCATCTTCTTTATAAGAGCAAAAGGGTCTGTCGCCTCTTCTATGACCATATCTTCCATGGCGCATGTACTTATGTCTGTTATGATAATCTTTAATGTCCCATTTACGACGGGGCTTAAAAATTATTATTAAACCAATCATGATAACAAACAGAGGCCAGAAATACTCTTTTATGTGCATATAGGGCATATACTCTTTAAACATAAAAGCACTGCCTATAAGTATTAATATTACCCATGCAAAGTTTCTGAACGAGTGTTTTATCCCCGAATATAAGCCTATAATAATCAGCAGCATGGGCCAGCTAAAAAGCCATTCGGGGAAGTAAACACCCATTTCTCTTGCCAGCATGGCAGCGCCCACTATAACGATGATGATACCCGCAAATATTTTTCCTACACGGCGACGTTGTATATGTTCGTTAACCCTGTTTTCCCAATCTTTATCAAAGTTGGTGTTTTGATTGTTTTCGTCTATGATTTCCATTTTACTTGTTTAATTATAGACAAATATACGTGCGACAAAAGCCGGAAACCTATAGCAATTAGGTTAGCGCATATAGAAAGTAGGTGAGCGGAGGTCTCTTATCGGTAAAAGAAAACTAACTATTTTTCATCATAAGATAAAAACAGGTAATTTTATAGGCAATTAAAATTAAGATGAGAAAATTAGCATGTGTCGTTTTATTGTTTTGCATGAAACAAACTAACGCGCAAACCTTAGTATCAATACCCGATTCTAACTTTGTACATTACTTAAAAAGCATTATACCAACGGCTATGAGTGGCGACCAGCTAAACACAAGCAGTGCCTTGGTTACCACCACTACGCATTCTATAAATGTCGCCAATAAAAGCATTGCAAATTTAAGTGGTATTCAATATTTCACTTCGCTTACGTATTTGAATTGCGATAGTAATACATTAAGCAGTCTGCCCGCTTTACCTAACACACTGCAAACTATTTATTGCGACAACAATTATTTAGATAGCCTGCCTGTATTACCCACATCGCTTCAAACTATATATTGTTGGTCTAATTTATTATCAAAGCTCCCTGCTCTTCCGGCATCGCTTACTTATATAGATTGCGGCGAAAATTATATAACTAATCTTCCGGCTTTACCCAGCGCGCTTACACAATTATATTGTTTTAATAATTCATTAACCGCTTTGCCCGCGCTGCCCGCCTCGCTTCAAATTTTATATTGCGATAATAACTCCATAGCCGGTTTGCCTGCTTTACCTAACGCGCTCAATACGTTATATTGCAACAGTAATTCATTAACGAGTATGCCCGCCCTGCCTAACGCGCTTCAAACTTTATATTGCCAAAGTAATAATATAGCTTGTTTTTCTACCTTCCCCAATTCTATTACCACTTTAGATATAGACCCCAACCCCTATTATTGTTTGCCTAATTATATCGCGGCTATGAGCGCGTACGATTTAACCATACCTCCCTGTTCATCAAGTAACCCAAGTAATTGTGGGGTTGCAGGTATACAACAGTTATCAGTAAACAGTGAACAATTATTAGTTTATCCTAATCCTGCCACAGCTATTTTGAATATTGAAGGTTTAACACAGAATGAAATAAAGCTTAGTATATATGATGTGAACGGGAAAATAGTCTTGAACCAAAATATAAACAATAGAGCTACTGTTGACATAAGCAGTTTAACCGAAGGCGTTTATAACCTTAACCTAAGCACCCAACAGGGTAGTGTAAATAAGAGGGTTATTATAGTTAAGGATTAGAAATAATCAGAATATATAGACTTATCTTTTACCTTATTACAGTAATAAACTCTTTTAGAGTTTTGTTTTGTGTTTCTGCTCCGCAGTTGATTTGATATTGAGCGGTATAAAAAAAAGATTCATCATCATCGATAGGTTTCCAAAGGCAAGTGGGGTTATTACTTCAAAAAACTTAAACGAAGTGGCATATGCCAGTTTCTTAATTAATTTAGGAGGATGCTGCAACACGGCAATCAGCTCGTTTAGATAGCCGCACTCTATGTTGTTTACCTGTTTGGTTGTAAACGTAACCCAATAGGGTATGCAAATCTTCTGTGCTTTTAAGCGGTGTAATGGTATCTTCAAACTTGGCAAGCAGCGGGCTTATTTCGGGTACCAAATAAATGGGTTTATTGGGAAATGCTTTTATGTTATTATTTATACTTTAAGTTTTACCTAACCATAAAGATAACACAATAATGGCATTTTTGCAGGTTTATTGCTTTAATTAAAAAAGGCTTTTCACTACAATCCCAACGCATTAATAAACAGTAAAAATAGCAAATCCTATATGCCCAATAATCATAATAAACCATAAAAATCTTCCTGCTCTAATATATTCTATTCTCTGTTCGGCTTTCTTTAATTGAAATAAGTAAAAAAATAATAATACGTCAATAAATAAACAAGTGGGTAATAAGTATGTGTATTTATACATTAGCAACATGGATGAAATAATTATTAAGACAATAAGTGCAGCAACCGCCAGTTTAGCTTTTTTAACTCCTATTAATATAGGAAGTGTTTTGCATCCTAAAGCTTTATCACCTTCTATATCTGAAATGTCTAGGCTTAATTCTCTCGGAACTATTATTAGAAAAGGAAATATAGCATATATGTATATCAGGATATTAAGTTTTTCATTATGTAAGATATAAATACAATCCTTTGCAAAAAAGAACAACACCAAAGGAATAAATGAAGCTAAGAAGGCAATCAGAATATTTCCTAAAAGAGGGGATTTTTTTAAGTAAACATCATAAAGAACGGAAAGCAAATAAACAGCGGTAGAAATAAAAGCCCATTCTTTGAACACATAGAAGCTAATGTATACGGAAAGAAAAATAATTAGCAGGGTTGTTACTACAAATAATCTTTTTGCATTAATTAAAGAAATAGCTCTTCCAATAATATGTGTGTTAGGTTTATTGATTTTATCAATTTCTCTATCCATAATATCATTAAGAATGCAGCCTGCTGCTATTAATAGTTGAACGCAAATACATAACAGAATAAAATTAACCCCCGATAAGTTACATGTCAAACCTGTCTTCTGGATATAATACTCAATAATAAAATATAAAGTAACAAAAGGGAATATAGCTAATAGCTCATGAAACCATCTTACCAGTTTGAAGAAATTTTTTACATTATCTAGTATCATACTAAAGTGGTTTCCATTTAATTTAATCGTAGTTTAAACAGTAAGTTTTTCCAAATAAGCAGTGTGTTTAAGAGGGTAGACTTTTTCATTTGTAAATAACTCTTTTTTAAATCTCCGGTTAATATCCAATGCTCTTTTCCTTTATGTTTTACTGTACCAACGGCTTCAAGCCCAAGTTTAAGATATTTTGCCAATAGTTTTTCAAATCTTTCTTTTCTTGCCATTGCAAGAAATGTACAGTGTCTATTACGTATATAAAGTTCTATATAAAATAATAAATGAATATAGCCCCAGTTCTTTCGATACACTGAATTGTTTTTATTGCCCGACATTCTATCTATTAAAAAAAGCTCTCCTTGTTTAAAGTTATTAAGGTTTAATATATCTGTTAAGACTATTTCATTATCATCTCCTTTTAAACAATTGGCTATAACAGACTTATCAAAATAATACCTGGCGCTAAGTAAGGGGGTGTTTGATTTTTTATCGTAAACAATAATTAAATAATAGTCTGACTGCATATCTGAATCATCAAAAAAAGATTCGTCAGTTTTAATGGTCGTATTTTTATAAGCCAGTTTTCTTAAAGTGCTTTCCTGTATAATAAGATTTTCAAGTCTTTTATTTTTAATGAAAGATATTCTTTTGGTTGTATTGTCAGACAATACTATTGGTTTTTGCAATCGTATTGTTTTTGCTTTGATGCTAAGCATTTAACCAACCATATAAGGCTTGCTTGCAATTACCTTATTTTCTTTATCGGTTAAAACAAGTTTGGGTTGAAAAGTGTCTGCCTCTGTTTCATTTAAATAAACAAACGCTAGTACATGAATCATATCTCCTTGCTTAAAAAGTTTAGAAGCAGCACCATTTATAGAAACAAAGCCAGGTTGCTTATTTTTAACAGCATAGGTAATAATTCTATTGCCATTTGTTTTATTGTTTACATGAACTAACTCAAATTGCTTTATACCCGAAGCTTCAAATAATTCATCCGGCAATGAAATACTGCCCGGATACTCCATATTACTCTCTTTAACAATAAGTTCCTGAATTTTTACCTTTAAAAGCTGTAGCATCATACTAATTATAGAGAAAACTTCTTTGATTGTCTGTAAAGATATTAAACCTTTTTTAAAGCAGGTAAGTTGTTTTAGGGGCAATGCCTTCTGTTTTGCAAACAAGTGTTTTGAAATTATAAAAACCAATTGGTTTTTACTGAAAAGATAAACCGTGTATACATAACAAAGGCACCCCTGCTAAGGATGCCTTTATCTGCTAAGAAAAAACTAAGAACTATTATACGGACGGGATGTTTTAAAGAAAGCCTTTAATATTCTTCTAAATCCAATTTATAAACACAACTTTTAACTTACCTTTGCGCCCTTCATGCAAGAACCAAATGCCTTGCATTCGGCGAAATCAAAAGAATAAGCAAAAGCAATGAGTCCAATTACTTATATAGGCGAGCGTTTGTGGGCAGGGCATGTGGGTAATTTCTTTATCATACTATCGTTTATTGCCTCTTTGCAGGCTGCCATTGCTTATTACTTTGCCGAGAAAAAACCTTTAGAAGTTTCGTGGCTTAAACTGGCACGTATTTCTTTCCGTTTGCATGTATTGGGTGTGTTTGGCATTATGGGTACCTTGTTTTATATGCTTTACAATCATTTTTATGAGTACTCGTATATATGGCAGCACTCTAACAACAGCATGCCCATGCGTTATATCTTTTCCTGCTTTTGGGAAGGGCAGGAGGGGAGCTTCCTTTTATGGACGGTGTGGCATGGTATTATTGGTTTGGTGTTGCAACGCACCGCTAAGCATTATGAAGCTGCCGTAATGAGTACGCTTAGTTTGGTACAGGCTTTCTTGGCAACGATGTTGTTAGGAGTGGTTATCTTTCAGACTAAAATAGGAAGCAACCCGTTTATTATGCTTCGCGAGAACCCCGATTTTGCAAATATCCCGCTGTTTAAAAGCCCTGATTACTTACAAAAAATAGATGGCAGAGGCTTAAACCCTTTACTACAAAACTATTGGATGACCATTCACCCGCCCACTTTGTTTTTAGGCTTTGCGTTGACGGTTGTTCCTTTTTGTTATGCGCTTGCCGCCTTATGGAAAAAAGACTTTATTAATTGGCAGAAGCTTGCATTGCCCTGGGCTTTTACCGGAGTAATGATTTTAGGCTTGGGTGTTTTAATGGGCGGTGCCTGGGCTTATGAAGCGCTTAGCTTTGGCGGCTTTTGGGCTTGGGACCCTGTTGAGAATGCGTCTTTAGTGCCTTGGTTAACCTTAGTGGGTGCAGCACACATTATGCTGATAAATAAAAGCAGAGGGCATTCAATCTTCTCGGGGTTTATGTTGTCTTTGGTTTCGTTTATACTGGTGCTTTACTCAACCTTCTTAACCCGCAGTGGTATTTTAGGAAGTTCATCCGTACATGCCTTTACCGATTTAGGTATGCAAAAACAATTGCTGTTATATCTATTAACCTTTGTGTTTTTAAGCATCTACTTGTTGCAATCAAATAAAATGATTTACTTCTCTTATCTATGTTTAACTATTACATTGTTCCTGCTGGTGTTTGGGTTTAATATACAGCCTTCTATTCTTTTATCAGTATGGGGAGGCATATCACTTGTCTTATTATTTACGGCTTATTTCTTTGGTTTCCCTAAAGATAAAACGGATGAGAGTGTTTATAGCAGAGAGTTTTGGATGTTTGCGGCATCCTTTGTTTTGTTCTTATCTGCCACAACCATCAGCATCTTTACTTCTATTCCCATCTTCAATAAAATGTTTGGGCTGAACAAAGCTCCTTTTACTATTGAAAAATATAACGCATGGCAAATACCTTTTGCTATTGTGGTGGCTTTGCTGCTTGCCATCGGACAATTCTTTAAATACAAAGACACCGACAAAAAACAATTCTTTAAGAGTCTGCGTATTTCTTCTTTGCTTGCCCTTGCTTTTGGGTTGGTGGCTTCATCGGCTTTGTATTTTTCTCATGGCTGGAGCGAAGCTACTTCTACGCAGAAAACAAATTACTTAACCTATGCGGCTTTATTAATTACTTCGGCATTTGCTTTGTTTGCCAATACTGCTTATTGGGTTCGCATCTTAAAAGGAAAAGTAAAGCACATCGGTGCATCCTTAGCGCACGTTGGTTTTGCTTTGTTGCTGATAGGTGTTTTAATTTCTACTTCTAAAAAAACTACGCTCTCTAAAAATACTTCACAAAAAAGCGTTTCTTCTTTAGGTAAAGATTTTGATGATAAAAAAAGTATCTTGCTTGTAAAGGGAGATACCCTCCCTATGGGACCATATTATGTAAGTTATTCAGCACGAGAAATTGTGGGTATTAATGTGTTGTTTAAAGTAGATTATTTTACCCGCGAACAAAACAAATACATCAAACAGTTTGAGTTATACCCTCGCGTTCAGATGAACCAGCGTATGGGTAATTCTGCTGAGCCTGATACACGGCACTTTTTAAGTAATGATGTATATACTGATGTTAAGTTTGCCTATCCTTTAACGGAAGCACCTACACCAACCAAAGAAGTATATGGAGAGCCTCAAAACAATGTTATTCATCTGCATGATTCTCTTTTCGCTACCAACTCTATTATTATTTTAGACTCTTTGCGGACCGATATTTCTAAAGAACAATACGAAAAGAATGATTCTTCATTATGGGTTACAGCCGTTTTGCGTGCGTATGATATGGATAAGAAAATACATCATGCGTACCCTAAATATCATTTGGTAAAAAACAACATAGAGCCTGTTACAGATTCTATCCCTGAACTTGGCTTGCGCTTTACCTTCTGGAAAATAAACCCCGATAACGGCTCAGTTGAAATTATGCTTAGCGAAAAAAAGACCAATCAAAAGGATTTTATTGTAATGGAAGCCTATATGTTTCCTTACATAAACATCCTTTGGTTAGGTTGTTTGCTTATGGTAGTGGGTACCGGATTGGCTGTTTGGCAAAGAGTAAAGACAAGCAAAGGATTAACCGAGGTTCATCATTCTGTTTAAGGTTTAAAATAAATTACTGTTTTTTGCTCTTTTCTATTTTTTCTTATCAGGAGGATTTTGCTTTGGTGGATTATCTATTGAGATTGAACCTACATGCTGAAAAGTCTCTCGATCAAACTCGACTTTTCTAGCTAATAATTTAAAATCTCTTTTAATGGGCAGTTCTTTTTTTGTAACTGTTATTATTTCGGAAATATTTTGATAAGGCCCATCAAACATTAAATCTATACTATCTTTTAATAAACTATCAGGGATTTGTAATTTAAAATATCCATGTGCGTCTGAACTTGTGTATATATCTACTGGATTTATATTAATAGCATAAATGGCTACGTCAGGTATTGGTTTTTTAGTAATAGAATCAAGTAATGTCCCTTCTATTATATTTTCAAAATTTTTATTTGCCGCATTACTTTTAATTTTCTCTTTACTTTGAATTTGCTTATCTACTGTAATTGCCTGTTTAGGTGGTGTTAATTTCTGTGCAACCCCTTTTGTCGCTCCACCAAATAACAGTAAACCTGCCAGTATGCGGTAAAAGCGCACAAAAGTGTTTGGTTCTTTAGCTTCAATGATGGGGCTGTTTAGTTGATTTGAATTTAGCCTACCGCAAAGCCCATCAGGGTTTTGCTTAACAAGACGTATAATTTCCCTGTCGCTCAGGTGGGTAAAATCAGTAACCTTCTTTTGGCAGTGCAGGCAAAAACGCCCACTAGTAGCAGGCAGCATTTGTTGCCAATCCTCGTGACAAGGCTCGTTAATGCTTAGGGTATATTGCTTTTTCTTTTTTAAAAGGAACATGGCTTATAACAAATGTAAGTAATATTTTAGATATTCTTGCTTATTCCCCATTAGATACAAACAATTAGATTAATCCTAAATTGAAACAGCGGGCTGCCCGACAAAACGCGGAGCAGTTTAGCCTGTGTGTGGCAGATTGTTTGGTCTTGACTTTTTGTTTCTTTTTCGTCAAGGAAAAAGAAAAAGAAATATGGTTCTTACTGTATATCCTTCTTTAACTTTTCTATATCTAACGAGTTTACTAATCTTATAATGTTGGGATAAGCTTTCTCATGGTAGCCAAAACCACCTTCTCTTAATTCTTTTATGGCTTCTTCTTTTGTCCAACCGCATTTAATAATTCTATAGGCAGCCATAATACAACCCGTTCTGTCGGCACCGTGTTTGCAATGCACCAGCACCGGTTTCTTTGCCTGCATAATGGCTTTTATACCTGTCACAACATCTGTATAAGAAATAGTACCTGCTTTCATAGATATATGCACTAAGGTTAAGCTTGTTTTTTCAGCCTCATCATTATCTGTTTTTGTTTGTCTTAAATTAAGTAACGTTTTTATACCCATGCTATCCAACCGGTGCATGCTTTTTTTATCGGGCTGTTCCGACCGATATACATCCGCATCTACTTTGTAGAAATTATGAAGGGTAGATAGATTGATTTTTTCAGCCCAGTTAGCTGGTCTGATTGTTTGAGATTTACCTGAATAAACCCAAAACAGAAAAGATAGGATAAGTGTAATTTTTATTCGTGCCAATAGTATTGCTAATATCAAGTTGTTCCGGTTTTTTATCAAGACTCAACCAATAACGTTATGGCTACTTATAACCCATCATAAACACTAAGCATCCGCCTGCGGCGGTAGAATCTCCTGCCGGTATTTCGTAATCAATAAAAGCTTTTCTTGTTTTAGATAAATCAAAAATAAACTGTTTTTGGTCGGCAGGGGCATCTTTTGTAGTAAATAACAACTTACGTTTTTTAGAATCTTTATCTCTGTTATAAATACTAATAACAATTGACTTTGGAAGCGCTTCGGCATTAAATACCATTTTATACTTTTCTCCTATAAAAAGGGGTACTTCTATTTCTTTTAGTGATGGTTTTGCTTTGTATTGTATTTGTGTAAGTTTAGACATGTCATAGGTGTACTTCCCATCGCCAAATTGTTTCTTAGCGCTTTCTTTTAAAGTCTTTCCGTCGCACTGGGCATGAGCTTGAAAAGCGACTAATAATAAAATGAAAACGGTAATTGTTTTGATGGAGTTGTTGAATAATAATTTAATCATAGGGCTATTTTTTTAGTAAAACTTATCCTTTTACAAGACGTGTACGTATTTCATCTATTTTAGTGCTAAAACCAAGTAATTCATCCACACTTATACTGATTTTAGAGGGGTCAATCACATCGGGATCAGTAGCCTTTATTTCTTTTATGGATTTAAAATTATTATATAGATCATTTAAGGTGTTCATATCATGCAATAAAACGGTTACATCGGCATCTTTAGATTGATTTGCTTTTAAGGCTTTAATAATGTTTTCGGCGATGCCCATTTGCTCAATGATATTGGTTGAAACATTGGTGTTTTTTTCCTTTATATAAACTTGAGTTCCTATGTACATGCACTCAATCCATGCTCCGGAAAACGCGATAACCGAAATGTACTCCTGTTGATTTTCTTCCAACATATTATCTGATTGCATTTGTATTTCAGACATAATATTTGAAACGGAGTCTTCATTATTCATGTTTTTTTCTAATCGTTGTGGAATGTTATTATCCTGAAAAGCCTTAGCTAAACCAATGTTTTCGGATAATTGTGTACAGATTTTGAAATATTTTTTACCTTCTTCCGTTTTTTTATTCAGCAGGCAATAAGAAAGGTCGGAGAGGTAAACACCCATTATTAAAGTTTTATTTACCGTATTGCCGCTACTGTAGGTGGTAAGATTACCGGCAGGGTTGGTTAAACCTATATAATAATTTAATCCCGCTTTTTTAAGAATAGAAGCTATTTGCATGGGCGATGGCAACGTATATAAAATCGCATCGCTATTATTGTTAGCGGCGGGAATTGAATCAACGGAAGGAATAGCATCTTTTATTTCTTCTTTTTTATCAGCGTCATTGCCTCCACAAGAAGTGATAAATAATAAAACACCTAAACCAATCAATATATTATAGGGGAACGTTTTTTTCATGTGAATTTTTTTACTTCAATTTTTATGCAATATAACAAACAAAAATATATATACAAAAAGAGATACTTTTTTGTACATTCGTTTGCAGCAATAATGAAGCGTTATATAGTATACTTGTTTTTTGTTTTTAGTTTCTTTTTTAGAAAAGAAATTCGCGCCCAATCCTATAATTTTAAGAATTATTCAGTTGAAGATGGTTTGCCGTATGTTCAGATTTATGATGTTTTTCAGGATGATAAAGGGTATTTATGGACGGGGGGGTATGGCGGACTTAGCAGCTTTAATGGAAAGAACTTTACTAACTATAGCCCACGGCAAGGTTTAGTTAATTATTGGGTAACTGCTATTTCTCAAGATTCTTCTAAAAATCTTATTGTTGGTACGCTTGAAGGCTTAAGCGTTTTTAATGGAAGGAAGTTTACAAATTATACCGTTCAAAACGGCTTGCCTAATAACCATATTAATTCGATAGCTATAAAAGGCGCTGAGACAGCTATTGCGACACGTTCAGGACTTTGCTACCTTATTCATAATAAAATAAGGGAAGATATTCGTTTTACCAAAATGGATATTAAGAAAATAAAAAGTGTATATAAAGATTATCTGGTTTCTACAACTAAAGAAGTATATGTAGTATCTAAAGATAATGTGCAACCTGTTTGTGCGTTTTCCGCCTCTTCAGATACAACGATTACTTCTATTGAAACGGATAAAAATACAACCCTGTGGATAGGTACCAATAAAGGTTTATTTTATATAAGCAACTATGATACGCAATGTGGGGCAAAGAAGCCTGTTTCTACAACTATAAAAGAGGCGATTACCTGTATTTATGCGGATATTAAAAATGTTTTATGGATAGGAACCAATGATAAACTGATTACTTATTTTAATAGTAAGGTAACATCCTATCATATTTCTAATAATGAATTTGCAAGCAGCATTTATTGTATTACAGCGGATTATGAACATAATATTTGGATTGGAACAAGAAGCGATTTATTTCAATTTAAAGATGAAGGGTTTGTTTCTTATGGTAAAGAAGACGGGATTAAAAATCCATTTATTCATGGTGTTGCGATAGATAAGAAGAACAATAATATATGGTTTGGTACTGCCGGTGGTGGTATATACCAATATAATGGCAAGCAGTTTACTAATTACACAACGAATAATGGTTTACCAGGAAACAATGTTTCGAGTATATTGTTTGACAGCTTAAACAGGCTATGGATTGGTACCGATAAAGGACTTTGTTATCAGGCTAATAATAAAATAACGCCTACATCTTTAGTATCGACTGAATTAATTCATTGTGTATTTCTTGATAGGAAGAATAACTTATGGTTGGGCTTAAAAAATAAAATCGCTTTTATAGAAGACATAAATAAATATCCGAAAACAAAAGTCAGCTATTTTAATCTCCCCTTGCCCTTATCTGTTACTGATTTTCAGATGTCAAATATGTGTCAGGATGCCAACGGAACTATATACATGGCTTCCTTTTTTGGTGGATTATTTATTTATGACGGAAAAGAAATTAAAGACGTTACTACTTTATATGGTCTTCAAACCCGTACCGTAGTTGATGTTATTGTATCTTCAAATAATTATTTATTCGTAGCGACTTTAGATGGTATTTATGTTGTAAATCTTGAGACTAAAGCGGTAGAAAAAATTACGGAAGATGATGGGCTAAGTTCTGACTTGGTTTACTCATTATTTATAACTGATAACGGACAAACACTTTGGGCAGGAACAAACCAGGGGGCCAATAAAATTGATTTGCGAAGTTTCTTCCAGTCGCATGTAAAAAATATATTATCATTTGGCAAAACAGAAGGCTTTAAAGGTTTAGAGTGCAATACAGGTGGGTTATGCAAAGATAGTTCAGGCTCTATTTGGTTTGGCACGGTTAATGGTTTAATAAAACATAATCCTGTTAAGTATATCTCTAATGATAACGAGGCTAAATTATCTTTTACAAAGATGAAACTATTTTACAATGATACTATTCTGCCTCAGAATGCCCTATTGGCAAGTAACCTCAATAACATTCGTTTTGATTTTATGGGAATATGCCTCACTAATCCCGAAAAGGTTTTGTATATACATAAACTTGAAGGTTTTGAAAAAAGTTGGAGCCCCGCCACTAACCAAAACAACGTAACCTATAGTAACCTGTTACCCGGCCACTATGTTTTTAAAGTAAGGTGTTGTAATAATCAGGGTGTATGGAGTACCGAACCTCTTACGTTTTCTTTCACTGTAGATGCCCCTTATTACAAGCGTTGGTGGTTTATCTTTATGGTATTAGGATTTATTGCCGTAGTTGTTTTTACAATATTCAGAGTGCGCCTAAATCAGTTGAAACGCGAGCAGGAAAAGGAAAGTAAAATGCAAATAGAAATAGCGAAAAATGAACTAAAGGCTTTGCGGGCACAGATGAATCCTCATTTCTTGTTCAATTCCTTAAATTCTATTCAACATTATATTGTTTCCAATAAAGAAGACGAAGCTGTATTTTATCTTAATCATTTTGCCAGGCTTATGCGCATAATACTGGCTAATTCTGAAAAGACAGCGATTACTTTAAACGAAGAAATTAACGGACTTAAAATATACATTGAACTCGAGCAAATGAGATTTAGCCATTTATTTGAATTTAATATACAGGTAGCTGAAAATATTGATGTCGATTACGAGCAAATACCTAGTATGCTCCTCCAGCCCTATGTGGAAAACGCTATACTGCACGGGCTGGTACCTAAAGAAGGAGGTGGCTTATTGCAGATTAATTTCTTTATAAAGGATGATTTCTTGCATGTTATTATAGAAGATAATGGGATAGGAAGAAAAAAATCCGCCGAAATAAAGAGTCGATCGACCAAAAATCATTCCTCTATGGGAATGAAAATAACTAAAGACCGATTAAAACTTTTAAGTAACATAGAGCAGATACCTTATACCGTATCGTTTACCGATTTAGGAGATGAACAAAACCATGCAAGCGGTACAAGAGTGGAGATTATATGGCCTATTTTATAGCGCGCCTACATGTAATCAGAGTTACCTGTCATTCGTGTTTCTTTCCCAGGTTTCGAAAGTGAAAGGATATTTGTTTTTCTCATCGGCAGAAATACTTAATTGAGTTTTTAGCTGCCATTCCGTTAAAGATAATTCAGGAAAGAAAGCATCGCCTTGAAAGGTATGGTGTATGCGGGTTAAATAAACCTTCTGACAAATAGCTAACGTTTGTTTATATATCTCAGCTCCGCCGATAATAAAGACTTCCTGATTGGTAAAATGGGTTCGCACATATTCTATGGCTTCATCAATTGAACTAACTACAATAGCTCCCTTTGCATTATAATCAAGCTGACGAGTAACGACAATGTTTGTTCTTTCGGGTAGCGGACGGAATTTCTCTGGAATTGATTCGTAATTCTTTCTTCCGGTAATGATGGCATGTCCTTTTGTTTTCTCTTTAAAGAATTTCATATCGGCAGGCAAATGCCAAATAAGACCATTGTCTTTACCAATAACATGGTTTTCTGAAACAGCTACGATGATGGATAGAATCATTTTTTGAATTAAGAATTCATATTTTGCTATTTGCTTTGCTTTTTAATGGCAATATGGTGTTCGCCTAAAAGGCTCGGTTCAAAATTAAGAATTAAGAATGATGGATGGTTTTAATTCTTTCTTTTTCCTTGACGAAAAAGAAACAAAAAGTCAAGACTTCTTAAAATTGAAATGAAGTTTTACGTGTCGCTACGCAGATTTCAAAAACTCGCTGCGCTCAAACAGTTTGAAACCAAGCGCACAACCTCGCTCAAAAGTCCACAGGACTTTTGCCGTGCTTCGCTCACTTGAACTTCTGTTTTAATTTTAAAAGGTCGGGAGAAAAACAAAAGTATTTAATCTTACATTTCCTTTGAATAATGTATAGCGGGTTCAAAGGTTTCAGCATGGCTGTTCATCATATCCAACTCCCAGCCCTGAGGATAGGGGGCGTCTAATAAGGAGTTTTTTAAAAGATGCGGATACATCTCTGCATAGGTTTGTATTTGATTAGCGCTTACCCTGCGGTAAATGTGCGAGCGGTGCAACTTGCTTGGATGGTCTATTCCTGCGGCAGCCATAAGCTCCACAGCAGACTTAACGGTTTCATGATGGAAGTTTGCTACACGCACCCGCTTATCGGCAACGTTTAATCCTTTAAATAATTTGGGGTCTTGCGTGGCAACTCCTGTAGGACAGGTATTGCTGTTGCACTCTAAAGCCTGTATGCAACCTAAAGACAGCATCATGGCACGGGCGGCATTACACATATCGGCACCTAAGGCAAAGTTTTTAATTAAATCAAAACCTGTATGTACCTTACCCGAAGCAATAATTTTAATATGTTTTTTTAATCCAAAACCATGCAGCGTATCATATACAAAAGCAAGGGCATCCCGTAAAGGCATACCTACCGAGTTACTGAATTCAAGCGGTGCTGCACCGGTGCCACCTTCGCCACCGTCAACAGTAATAAAATCAGGTTGAATTTTTGTTTGAAGCATAGCTTTGCAGATAGCGATAAACTGCGCTTTTTGTCCGATACAAAGTTTAAAACCAATAGGTTTTCCGCCTGATAGGTCGCGTAGTTTCTTTACAAATTCTAACAAACCAACAGGGTTTGAAAATGCGGTATGATAAGGCGGCGACATCACATCTTTACCCATCTCCACCAAACGTATATCGGCAATTTCCTGCGTTACTTTGGCAGCGGGCAATATACCGCCATGCCCCGGTTTAGCGCCCTGCGATAGTTTTATCTCAATCATTTTTACACTGGTGTGCAAAGCACGTTCCGTAAAAGCTTCCTGATTAAAACTACCGTCTTTATTACGACAACTAAAATAACCGGTACCTATTTGCCAAAATATATCTCCACCGGGTTTAAGATGATAGGGACTTAAACCACCCTCGCCGGTATTGTGTGCAAAGCCACCCAGCTTAGCCCCACCATTAAGCGCCATAATTGCATGCTGACTTAAGGAACCAAAACTCATGGCGGATACATTATAAATACTTGCCGAGTAAGGTTGTTTGCAATCGGGACCGCCAACCAAAACGCGTGGGTTATGATCTATCTGGTCATGGTGAAGCGGTGTAATACTATGGTTTAACCACTCGTAACCTGTGCTATAAACATCTAACTGTGTACCGAAAGGAGTTGTATCATTTACCTTTTTAGCGCGCTCATAAATAACCGTTCTGCTAAGGCGGTTAAAAGGAGTGCCATCAGTATCACTTTCTACAAAATACTGATATATTTTTGGACGTAACCATTCTGCCAACCAACGTAAACGCCCAACCACAGGATAATTAGCCATTATGGTATGATGAGATTGTATCATGTCATATATACCTAAAAGAATAACAGGAATAATTAAAATAAAGCTCCACGCAAAAGGATGCCAAAGGGAACTAAGCCAGCCAGCAAATAATACTATTAAAATACTTGATATAATAAACGTGTTACGCATAGTTTAATTTTTTACTAATGTAATAAAGAATTATGATAACAGTATTAAAATGAAAATAATTTAACCGTAAATTACTTTACAGAGTTGAGCGGTTAAGTTCTTCCGCGAAAAGGAATCAATTTTAGTGTTCGGTAAATCAAGGTTAGGGTTCTTTAACCACTCTTCAATTTTTTCGCACATATAATGTACCAATTCTTCTTCCTGCTCTCGGCTAAACATCTTGCCTGCTTCGCAAGTATTTAGTATTTCTTCCGCATCGCCGTGCTTTGGGCCAATTGCAATGATTGGTTTTTTAGCTGCCAGATATTCAAATAATTTACCCGATAAAAGTCCTTTTTGATTTGCTGATTCAGCAATAATAAGCAGCAGACAGGAAGTGTTTTTTAGAAAGGTAATAACCTGCTCATGCGGCACGTAATCTTTATGTTCAACATAATCTGCCACATGATAGGTTGCAGCCAGTGTTTTAAAATTGGGTGATGTTTTTCCTACAAACAATGTCCTGATTTTACATCGGCGGCCATATTTGGAAATAACTTTTTCAAAAGCGCTAAAAAACACTTCCGGTTTATAGCTTTCGGCAATAGTTCCGGTATGAGAAATTAAAAACTCATCTTTTGGCGGATTAGATGGAATCTTAAAATCATCTTCATCAAAGCCATTGGGAATAGCGTATGTTTTGGCTTCAATGTTTTTATACTTATCGGTAAACATTTCTTTAATGCCATTGCTTACAACCAAAATAGCATCCGCTTGTTCAATTACTTTACGTTCATAGTTTAAATCAATTTTCTTTGCCCAGTTGGTATGCAGCAAATCTTTGTAATAATAGATATCCGTCCAGGGGTCACGCAAATCGGCAATCCATTTAAGATGAGGATATTTCTTCTTTAGTTTTAAACCTATCAACTGAGAACTATGGGGCGGGGTAGAAATAATAAAGGTATCTATCTTCTCTTCCTCAATTAATTTGCAGGCTTCTTTATAAGCGCTGTTTACCCAGCTTTTCCTCGCATCGGGTATAAGCAGGTTGCCTCTTAAAAAGCGCAATATTTTGCTGATGAATGTATTCTTGTTATGATTGGCAAAACCCGAATGAGGCACTTCTTTTTTAGGTAATAAGGTGCTAAATACTTTAAGTATCTCGGTGTTTTTTGTCTTTACAATTTTTAAATCGGGGCTTATGTCTTTTAAAAGTGTAGCATCTTTAATGGGGTAAAAAGCCTTATTTTCATCAATGGTAAGTACAAAAGGCTGTACACCAAAATCGGGCATATACTTTACAAACTTCAGCATACGCTGCACGCCCGCTCCTCCGCTTGGAGGCCAATAATACGTTATTACCAATAACTTTTTCACTGCAGCAAATGTAAGCTCAAAACCTTTGTTTGTCTAATTTTTTAGCCTTTCATCTAATTAAAGTTTTCTCTTGTTTGCACATTCAAAAAATACATCTACTTTTGACCGCATAGCATTGAAAAGATGGAAGTAAAAGACGTAGCAAGCACAGCCTTAGCGCAAAATCCGGTTATAGAACGTATGTTGGAATATAACCACGAGCAACTTGTTTTTTGTAACGATAATGAAACAGGGTTGAAAGCTATTATTGGTGTACACAATACTATTCTTGGACCCAGCCTGGGCGGAACACGCTTTTGGAATTATAATAACGAAACCGAGGCATTGATTGATGTATTGCGTCTTTCGCGTGGTATGACATATAAATCTTCTGTTGCAGGAATAAACTTAGGTGGAGGGAAAGCTGTAATTATTGGCGATCCAAAGAAAATAAAATCAGAAGCATTACTTCGTCGCTTTGGTAAATTTATCAATACCCTTGGTGGCAAATACATTACTGCCGAAGATGTGGGTGTAAACACCCGCGATATGGAAACCATCCATAATGAAACAAGTTATGTTGCCGGACTTCCTGTAAGCATGGGAGGTGGGGGAGATCCTTCTCCGGTTACCGCCTATGGCGTTTATGTTTCTATGAAGGCAAGCGCTAAAGAAGTTTATGGGAACGATTCTCTTGCAGGAAAAAAAGTATTGGTGCAAGGTTTGGGCAATGTAGGTATGCATTTGGTAGAGCATTTAGCTAAAGAAAAAGCGGTGCTTTATGTATATGACATTAGCGAAGAGCGTATTAAAATAGCTATTGAAAAACATAGCGCAACCTCTGTTACACCTGAAAAGATGTTTGATTTGGATATTGATGTGTATGCACCCTGCGCTTTAGGAGCTACTGTGAATGACGATACTTTAAGTAAATTAAAATGCGCTATTATTTGTGGCGCTGCCAATAATCAACTGGCCGATGAGAAAGTGCATGGCGAAGCAGTTACTAAAAAAGGCATTTTATATGCACCCGATTTTGTGGTAAATGCCGGCGGCATCATTAATGTATATTATGAGTTGGAAGGTTACGTGCGCGAACGCGCTATGGCACATGCCGAAAAGATTTACGATACAACCTGGAACATTATTCAAACTGCAAAAACAGAAAAGATACCAACCTATATGGCGGCTAACCGCGTTGCGGAAAAACGCATAGAGGCTATTGGTAAGATTAAAGTAAGATTTTAATAGTGAAATAAACCAACCAACGTTCTTTATATGTTTAACCGACGATTTTTACGCATAAAAATTATGCAAGCCCTATACGCCTTTTTCAGAGATGAAAAGGCTGATGTGAAAGTGGCAGAGAAAAACCTCTTTACCTCTATCGATAAATCGTATGAGTTGTTTCTTTATTTACTTAGCTTCCTAAATAACCTGCAATTTGTTGCCCGCATTTCTATGGAAGAAGCTCGCGCTAAAAGGCTTCCTACCCAGCAGGATTTAAACCCCAACATGAAGTTTGTAAACAATCTTTTTCTTACGGCACTTAACGAAAATAAACACATTAACGATGCCTGGAAGAAATATAAAGTAAGCTGGCAAAACGATCAGGACTTGGTTCGTAAGGTGTTTAATGAAATTAAGAATACAACTTTCTTTAAAGAATATCTGCAAAACGAACAACATAGTTTTAATGAAGACAAAAAGTTTATCCAAACCATTTTAGAATCTTTTCTATATGAACACGAACTCTTTAATTTTTGGTTTGACGAAAAAAATATTTATTGGACAGATGATTACTACTACGGTTTTTACTTCCTAAGCCATTGGATGGATGCTGTTACAGAAAATAAAATGCCTGCCCCAAAATTATACCGTGATGAAGAAGGCGATACCAAATTTGTAAGCGATGTGTTTATTAAAACCATCCTGCATAGTAATGAGTTTGAAAACATGATTACCGAGCACACCAAAAACTGGGAACTGGAACGTATCGCGTCTTTGGATGTATTATTAATGAAAATGGCACTTAGCGAAATTCTATACCTACCCAGCATACCCATTAAAGTATCTATGAATGAGTATATAGATATTACCAAAGAATACAGTACACCTCAAAGCGGAGGTTTCATCAATGGTATACTAGATAAAATAGTGCTTGAACTAAAAGACCAAAATAAAATACAAAAAACCGGTAGGGGTTTATTAGAGGGGTAGTTTCTTTTGTAACTCGAAATAAATATAAATGAGGTTTACTTTTTAGTTAACCACTTTTCAATTTCCTGTTGATCAAGTATAATATAATCAACCTGATGTTCTACCACACTGTTATTTACTAATAGTATAGTTGGTAAACTTACGCCGCCTAAATAGATGAAATGACTTCCTTTTAGCATACAATGCCCTATGTTTTCAGTATGTGTATCATCAAAAAATGCTTTTAGCTTATCATTTTCACCATTCAGCACAAAATAAAAAGGAATAGCGGGGTTCTTTTGATTCATAATATGAATTTTTTTAGCCGCTATGCGGCAATGTGGACAAGTAAGGCTCATAAAAGAAATAATGTATTTACCCTTACTTAGTTCTTTTGGTGGCGTGTTCAGGTATGCATTGTTATATAGGGTATCTAATTCAAGTTTATAGTTATTTTCGGGTTTGTTAAGATAAGATTCAGAGTAATCAAGCTGCACCGGATTTAAAATAAAAGGCAAGGCTATGGAGGTTAAAGTAATAGCAATAACTATATATTTTGAAACCCTGCCAAAACTAAACCCTGTGTGAAATATATACAGTACAACAAATAGAACCAACATTAATATGTTTTTTAGGAGCGCCTTTGCTGGCGACATATAAATAGTTGTTCCAAAACAACCACAGTTACCTTTGTTGCCGGATATAATAAGTTGCAGTATTAAATACACACAAAAAATCAGTAGGGTTATAATACCTAATTTGTAGGTAAATCGTTTTAAGGCAATGTTCAGTATTAATAATGCTCCTATTAGAAACTCGAAAGCAATTAATAAACGGGAAATAAATGGAGCCATTTGCCAATTGCCGATACCCAAATCAACAAAAGTATACTCGAAAGGTTCGATGGGGTAAAGTTTGGTATAAGCCGAAAATATAAATACCCCTCCCAATAAGGCGCAGACAAGAGAGAAAGCGATTTTTTTAAATAATGGCATTGAAAAAATTAAATTGTAGCACTCTTCCTAATACGTTTTAAGTACAAATTACTTAACTGTACAAGTCCAGCCTGTAACCCCATTGGCATTTAGGTTAGTTTGATAAGCAGTGCACCAATTTGTAGCATCTTTCTTATAAGTCAATGCTGTTATTTGTGGTGTTTGCCCTACTGCAGGATTATTAAAAACACAGGTGCAGGTATGTTCTTTTCTGCAAGAGGAAAAGAAGGCTATAGATATACATGCGGATAATATAATTTTTTTCATAACTTAACTTCTAAAGTGATTTTACGAGATGCAAAAGTAAGTATATATTAAAAAGCAAACATTGATTTAGAAACTTTTAGTAAACAAAAAAAGCAGCTAATTGCTTAGCTGCTTTTTTATTAATTAAGATAAAAACTTAGTTAATAGAACAAGTAGCAGTTTCACCCGCTCCTCCAGCTGTTGCTGTAGTAGCATCACTGGTACAAGCTGTTTTTGCTTTAGACTTAGTGTCGTCAATTGTGTAGGTTATTGTTGCATTTGGTGTTCCAGCAAGAGCGCCAGAATAAACAATTGTACAAGTACAAGTGTAGTTTTTCTTGCAAGATACAGTAGACAACGCAGCTACTACTACTAATGATAGGATAACTTTTTTCATAAAAATTGTTTTTTTTAATTGGTTAATATGCGACAAAACTAATAATTAGTTTTGAAGCGCAAAATTTTATTAAAATAAGTTAAACTACTGAAGTGTACAGGTAGTAGTTACTCCATTTATGTTAGCATCTTGTGCCGTGCAGGTTTTTTTTGCACTAGACTTAGTGTCGTCAATGGTTGATGAAGCTGATGCGCTGATACCTCCGCCTGATGTGGTACAGGTACATGTGTGATTTCTTTTGCAAGAAACAACCAATAAAGCAGTAATTACTGCTACAGATAGAATAACTTTTTTCATGAAAATTACTTTTTAATGATTAATAACTCGCAAAACTAAAGTTATTTTTAATACGAAACCTATTTTAGTGCTTGCGGTAAATATTTTAGTTAACCTGTATGTGTTGCTTAGAAAGCAAAACTTAAATTACTGAATAGAGCAAAAAGCGTATCTTCCTCCGTCGTCTAAAGTCTGAGATAAGTTCAGGCAAGCGGTTTCAGCTTTCGATTTGGTATCATTCAATACAATAGGAACAGCCACATTCGAAACTCCGGGTTCAACAATAGTACAAACGCAATTATAGCTTTTTTTACAAGAGGTGGTTGATAGAGCGGCTATTAATACTAATGGCAATATTATTTTTTTCATTTCAATCTCAATAGGTTAACCTTTTGCAAAGCTAACAATTGTTTTGTACCTCTATACAAAGCCCATCATAAGCAGGCTGTATCCAGTCAGGCAATTCTTCTGTTATTTCTTTATGTGTACCTAATTGGTGGGATATATGAGTTAAGTAAGCTCGCTTAGGTTTTAATTCAAACATCAAATCTATAGCTTCATTTAATGTGTAATGAGAGATGTGTTTTTCTTTTCTAAGGGCATTAATTACGATAATCTCCGAGCCTTTAATCTTTTCTTTTTCTTCCTCGGAAATGAAATTAGCATCAGTTATGTATGTAATGTTACCTATCCGAAAGGCTTTAACGGGTAACTTATGATGCATTACTTCAATTGGTGTAAAAGTAGTGCCGTTAATCACGAAATTATCATTTTCAATAGTGTGTAAATTTATTTGGGGTATCCCCGGATACTTCTCATCCGAAAAAGCATAAGCAAACTCTCTTTTAATGGCCGTTTGTACCCGCTCGGTAGCATATACATCCATTGGTCTTTTTAGAAGGAAATTAAAAGCACGCACATCATCCAAACCTGCAATATGGTCTTTGTGCTCATGCGTAAAAACAACTGCATTTAAGTTCTTAACCTTTTCTCTAAGCATTTGTTGCCTAAAGTCAGGTCCGGTATCAATCACAAACGTATTACGGTTGTGTTCTATTAAAACAGACGTGCGCAGGCGTTTATCTTTTTCGTCGGTAGATTGACAAACCTTACAATCGCAACCAATAAGCGGTATACCTTGCGAAGTTCCTGTTCCTAAAAATGTAAGTTTTACCGCCACCTTGTTTTATTTCGAAGCAAAGGTACTAAACCTCCTTAACTGAAAATAAAAAAGGCTGTGAGTTACACAGCCTTTAGTTCTAAACTAATTGTTTAATTAGTGTTTACCGTGGTGCTCAGTATGATGCTTCGCAGCTTCATGCTTGTGGTGTTCAGCATGCAAATGATGTCCATGTGCGGCATGTGCATGGTGTGCGGCTTTTGCATGATCTCCTGCAACGTGTGCGGCATGAGCGTGTTTGTGATGTGCGGCGGCTTTCTCGTGGTGAGCAGCGGCTTTTTCGTGATGATCGTGTTTCATGATTTATTTGTTTTAGAGTTATATGGTAAAAGTATACCATTTTTCAAATAATGGCGCTTTCAAAATGTTAAATTTACACGACGAATGCCTAATTTAATGATTATTAACACTTAAAATTAATCGATTAATACAAAATAAGCATTCAAGCTAACCTTTCAACTAACAAAGCGCTGTTTATTAATTCCTAACGGCTAACAGCTAATAGCTAACTCAGCAAAGTACCTTAGCAAAAAAATTAGATATGCATCCTATATTATTGCAAATAACATCTGCCGTACAAACCGTTACAACCGCCATAGCAGATACAACCCATCAGGCAGCGACCAATGCGCCAACAACAGCAGCGTTGCCTCCAGATAGTTTCTCTTTACTGTCAATGGTCATGAAGGGCGGGCCTATGATGATACCCATGGCATTCCTTTTTGTATTAAGCATTTATGTATTGATAGAAAGACTATTAGTTATTGGCAAAGCCTCTAAAAGAAACGATGGTTTATTGGCGGGCTTACAAGGTTTAATTAAACAAGGAAACCTGCAATCGGCCAAGGCAATGTGTCAGGGACAAAACACACCCGAAGCATTTATGCTTGAAAAAGGCATCAGTCGTATTGGACAACCCGTTGCTGAAATACGCGAAGCCATGACCGAAGGCGCTTCTGTTCAATTAGGAAACTTAGAAAAGAAACTTAACATCTTAAACATCACAGGTCGTATTGCCCCCATGTTTGGGTTTATTGGTACTATCATCGGGGTGGTAAAAATATTTTATGATATAGCCCTTGCCGGTACCGTAGAGATAAGTGTTATATCAACCGGTTTATATGAAAAGATGATAAGCTCTGCCAGTGGTTTGGTGGTGGGTGTACTTGCCTTTGTGGCATATCATTGGCTAAATTCCCGCTTAGATAAACTGGCGCATCGCATGGAAGAAACCAAAATGAAATTCTTAGATATTCTTAACGAACCAACATCTTAATTACTAATTGCTACCTCCTATACGCTAACCGCTAAAACCTGACCGCTATGAGCTTACGCCGTAAACACAGAGAAGCCGAAGTATCTACCGATTCGCTGAACGATATCATGTTCTTTCTGTTGCTTTTCTTTTTGATATTGTCAACTATGGTTAGTCCTAACTCTATAAAGGTAAACCTGGCTAGCTCAAAACCACGACAAGATATCAGTAAGAACAATAAACCGGTACATCTTGCCGTTACCAGCGATAGAAAATACTATGTCGATAACAAAGAAGTAACCTTATCTAACTTAGAAAGCGTGATTGCCGAAAAAATTAAAGGAAAAGTAGAGCCTGTATTGGTTATGCACTTAGATAAAGACCTGTCTATACAGGATGAAGTGGATATTTTGCAGGTATGCGATAGATTAAAATGCAAACCTGTATTAGCCACCAAGCCTACCAACAGTAATTAAGCAATGATTGCCACACCCACCAATAAAGACAGAGCTACAGCAGGTATCATAACCCTGCTTATTATGGCATTGCTGTTTTTGTTTTTATTGCTGTATAAAATAATTACTCCAAATCCTCCCTTTCCTATGGCTGCCGATGGTGGCGAAGAAATTAACTTTGGCATTTATAATGAAGGAACAGGTAGCGTGGAAGGTCCTGCTATTGGCGATGCTACCAGTGTGGAGGTAGATAAAAGTTCGTCTGCTAAAGCCGAGGAGAGTGATGCCAAAGAAGATGATTACAAAACTGGGGATGCCGTTTTAGAGAAGAAAGAAAACAATCCTAAAATAAAGAACAACAAAACAGTTATTACGCCAACCAAAACCAAAGAAGAAATACAAAAGGAAGAAGAGGAAGATGCCGCCAAAAACTTATTAAAAGCTTATAAAACTAATAAAGATAAAGCAAAGGGTGGGGGAGATGGCAATTCAGGCGAGGCAGGTAATGATGGTTCTCCGGATGGAAATCCCGATACACACGGACAAGGTGGAACGGGAAATAACCCTGATTTTAAAGGACATGGTCATGGACCGGGTGGCAGTGGAACTAGTTTAAAAGGAAGAAAAATATTGGTGCCTCCGCCAAAAGTGAGTGATGGTAAAGAAGAAGGGGTGGTAGTAGTATACATAACTGTTGATAAACAAGGTAATGTAACTAATGCCGACCCTAACGGCAAAGGAACTACTACATCCAGTCAGGTACTAAAATCTAAAGCGAGGCAGGCTGCCCTACAGGCTAAGTTTAGCCCCGATGATAAATACGAGGAACAAAAAGGAACGATCGTATTTAAGTTTCAGTTCTAAACAATATCCGCTTCATTTCCTGTAATGTTCAATTCACTATATCAGAGATGCCTGTTTATTAACCTCTGATGATTGGGTATTAACCGCTAATTTGATGAGATTTCCGTCGAAATTAACTTTGAAAATAACACTTTTTAATATCTTAGCGCATTAACTTTAAACAAAAACTCATGACTCAAAGCCACAGATTACGCAGATTAGCACGGATAGTGATAATTGGTGTACTAACTATTAACTATTCAGTATTTATTAATAATTGTAATGCAAACCCGGGGGATACCACCTGGATACAGGCTAACAACGTACAGTTAAACTATTACAATAACTTTGATACGGCGGTCGCTTTTCCAAACGCAAGCAAAACCTACCGTAAAATATTAATGTACTTTACTCTAGGGGAGTATGCTTGCCCTAGTGGTTCTACCTATTGTCACCAGTGGGATTATACGGTAACCAATTACGTAATGACGCATACCGATACCATAGAACTTAGTCGTTTTATCACTCCGTTTGCTACTACAGGCACCCCTCGGTTTACAGCTGCCTGGAAACAAGTATATATTTATAATGTAACCGATTTTTATAACCTGTTGCAAGACTCGGCAACCATACGCATACTCTATTCGGGCTATTCGGGTGGGTTTACAGCCAACGTAAAGTTCGCTTTTATAGAAGGTGTTCCGGAAAGAAATGTATATGGAGTAACTCCGCTTTGGAAAGGGGCTTATAATTATGGCAATAGCGCAGACCCTATTTCGAATCATTTACCCACACTACCGGCAACGGCTCCTGCCAATACACAAACCTCGGAACTTAAACTTACCGTAACGGGGCATGGCTCTGATAACACCACCCAATGTTGTGAGTTTGCTTCCCATAACTATTCGGTTACTTTAAATAACAGTGTGCTTGCCTCCAAAGCCGTTTGGAGAGATGATTGCGGGTTTAACGAACTATATCCTCAAGGTGGCACCTGGATTTATAATCGCGGCGGCTGGTGTCCGGGCGATTACGTGTATGTTAATACACATCCTTTAACCGGCATAACTGCAAGTAGCTCTTACTCCTTGGGTTTAGGTCTTGATACCTATACTACCACCGGAAACTATGGCGATTATGATATAGAAGGGCATGTTTTTTACTATGGTAACTGCAATCATGTTTTAGATGCTTCTTTAGAAGATATTATATCGCCCAATAATTTTGCTGATCATTTCAGGGAAAACCCTTCGGGTATTAACCCTGTAGTGCATGTGCGAAACTCGGGTAGTTCTGTTATCAATTCTATTGTGTTTAATTATTTTGTACAAGATTCTGTTCCCAACCAATATACCTGGAATGGCGCTTTACCTTCTATGCGGGATACCGATATTACGCTCGACCCCTTGAATTCATTAATGTATATGTCTATGTCGGGTGGTACAGGAGTTCATTCTTTTGTAGCGCAAATTATTTCCGTAAATGGAACGGTAGATGAAGATACAACCAATAATAACTTTCGCTCATCTTTTATGGTTGCTCCAACCTGGCCTACAACCTTTGTTGTTGATATGTTTACAAACAATGAAGGCGTTAGTGGTGTGGGAACAAATCCCTGCGAAACAAACTGGCAAATTACAGATATGTACGGCAATATACTTGTTAGCCGCACCAATGCTAGTATAAGCACTTCCTATAAGGATACCGTTACGCTGCCTGCGGGTGCGTTTTATAACTTAACTATTGCAGATGGCAGTTGCGATGGCTTGCAATGGTGGGCAAATTCAGGCACGGGTATTACAGCCGGTACTTTTGAAATTAAAAAATTAGGAAACGTTGTAATTCCAATGAATGGGTATAACTACTCTGGTACTTATAATAACGATTTTGGTTGTGGTTTCAGTCAGTATTTTACAACCGGAGGAAGCTTAACGGGTATTCATAATATTACCCCAAAAGATAATTCGATTACCATGATGGCTTACCCTAATCCCGCACAGGATAACGTTACCGTTACTATAAGCGGTATAGAATCTGCTACCGGGCAGTTTGAATTAATTGACGGATTAGGCAGAAGTGTTCTTATACAAAAGGCTAATGGTATTATAAATACAATTAACCTGAATGGTATGCTTAACGGAATTTATACCATTACATACAGAGATGCGCAGGTGCCACAAATTCAAACGCGTATGATTATCGCGAAATAATTTATGAGTGAAAGAAGAGATACCGCTCTTATTAACATAGCTGACTATAAACACAGCACACCTATACAAATACGCTTTGTAGATATTGATAAGATGGGGCATGTAAACAACGCTACCATCTTATCATACTTTGAGATTGCCCGCACCAACTTTTTTGATGATGTAATTGGGCAACAGGATAACTGGTTTGAAAGAGGGTTAATAATAGCGCATACGGATATAGATTATTACGCTCCTGTTTATTTGCGTGATGAGGTTAATGCTTATGTACGCATTGTTAAAACTGGAACCAAAAGCTTTGGTATAGAACATCTTTTAGTAAAGACGAGCAATAGTAAAGAAGAAACTATTTGCGCTGTTGCCACTACTGTTTTGGTTTGCATGGATTATACCAAAAAGCAAACCATAGCGATACCTGCCGAGTGGAAAGAGAAACTACAAGCTTTTGAAAACTAAACTGATGCGGAAGGTTCTACCGTTTTAGAATCTATGGCATCGCGCAGGGCATTGCCTACCAGCATAAAGGCAAGCACCAAAATCATGATGGCTATACCGGGTATAAAAGCGAGATAAAAAGCATCGGGTGTAAATATAAACGGACGATGGTCATTAATCATCTTACCCCAGCTTGCCATAGGGGGCTGTGCGCCAATACCCAAAAAGCTTAAACCCGCTTCGGTTAAAATAGCGTTGGCAAAGTTTGACGCTGATATAACTATTACCGGCCCCATTACATTAGGTAAAATATGTTTAAATATTAATCGTCCGTTTCTATAGCCTAAGGCTCTGCCTGCTTCCACAAATTCTTTTTCGCGCAACCCCATTACCTGCCCGCGAACAATACGGGCTACTTCTACCCACATGGTTAAGCCTACTGCCACAAACACTTGCCAAAATCCTTTGCCTAAAACAAGTGTAATAGCAATAACCAAAAGCATAGTAGGTATAGACCACACCACGTTTATTACCCACATAATTACATCATCAACCCAGCCTCTAAAAAAGCCTGCTATGGCTCCAAAAACAACACCTATAAATAAAGAAATAACTACTGCTATAAACCCAACCGATAAGGAAATGCGTGTACCAATAAGCATACGACTAAGCATATCTCTGCCTAATCTGTCAGTTCCAAGAATAAATTTTTTAGTAACAATGTTGTTCTTTTCTACTTCAGTTCGTAAGTCAGTAATTGATGCGGATAGTTTTTGATTAGTGCCATACTGATAGAAATCTACCATACCTCTGCTTTCATCGTTTTTTACAGGAAGGTTATAGTTTATATCATAAATAACATCGGCTAAATTGTAACGTAGCTTAGTGCCGCGGTTTTGGGTGTTTCCTGTATATTCTTCTACTACTATATCATTCCCGGAAAAAGTATAATCATACATCGTAACGTACGTATAATCACTTTGCTGTCCGAAAAGCATTTTCATAAACCAGTTTACATGGTGTAGTTCTTCATTCTTACGAATCTTTAGCATACGGACGCTAAAACCGGGAGGTTTAATCTGAAGTTCAGGTTTTTGATCGTTGCTATCGGGTGTAGAATCGGGGGTTATTAAATAACCTGCAATAAAGATAAATACTGAGATGGCAATTACAGCCAAACCTATCATGCCAAGTGTATTGCGTTTAAAACGCTTCCACGACATTTGAGTCAGAGAGCGGGCCTTATCCGTTGTTATATCTTTCTTTTTAGCCACTTATTTTACGCCCCTTCCAGCTTGGTTTTATACTGATTGATGCCATGGTTATAAACGGAACGTAAAATAGGTTTGCAATAAAGGCAGGAAGATAAAATATAAAGTTTGGTTTTTGTTTAAACATAATAGCGGCTAAAAATAACAACAAAAAATCAATTATGCATTTGTATAATAGGGCAAATAGACAAAACTTAATATTAGCACCACTAAATATACTTGAAATAAAGCTAATTAAGAGCAATAAATTGGTTAAAAACAATAAACCAGCTATACTCCAAGCTGTTTTAAGCGCAAGACTTTTAGCTTTAGATGCCCACCGCAAGCGCTGGTTTACGAACAATTTAAAAGATGTTTCTGCATTTGTATACACAATCATGTGGCTTTCTTTAGCCGATGAAATAGAATAACCTTCTTTTATAAAGCTTTGCAAAAGAAACATATCATCTCCTGAAGCTATTTGTTTATTATCCTGATATGGATTAGCTTTAAGGAAGCTATCTTTTTTGTAAGCCAGGTTAGCTCCGCTGCAAACAAAGGGTAGTTTTAGTTTTGCAAAAGCATAACCTATGCCGGTAATAGCCAAATTCTCGAACTGCTGAAAGACTTGTATAAAAGAAGTTCCTGAAAGAATAACGGGAGGAATCACTAAATCTGCATTTGATTTATGGAGTTGATAAGCTATACTCTTTAACCATAGATTACTTTTGGTATACGTATCGGCATCTCTCGTAATGATAATACTTCCTGATGCCCAAGAAATCCCCTGCTCAATTGCTGTCTTCTTTCCTGAAAGGTTGTGTTCTTTTAAATTAATCAAAGTATAAGCTACTTTCTTTTCTTTCAAAAAGCTTTCTGCAATTTGTGTAGTATTATCTTCGGAGCTATCATCCACTAAAATAATCTGGGTTAACTCTTTAGGGAAGTCTTGTTCTGTTATTCCTTTGAGGCAATTAATAATAGTGTGTGCCTCATTTCTAAAAGGAATGATGATGCTTAATTTTTCTTTCCTATCCTCATGCCGAACTTGGTTCAGCATCTGCTGAGATTCCGAAACAAGTTCGGAATGACGAACATCTTCTTTCTTCTCGAGTAGTAAAACTAAAACGGGTATTAAGATGAATAAGGTGTACACAGAAAGGACTGCAATAACTACAATATTAAGCGAGGTCATGCTTACGTTGTTTTGTGCCGAAGGTAAACTTATTCCGTACCAAAAACACATAACCTACTACTGACGGAAAAACAATATTTATAACCCAAAGCAGGGTAGAGGCAACCGATAATTCCCAATCGTTAGAGCCAAAGCTGCCAAACAGCAGCACTATTATAAAGGCACGCACGGCAACTTCTATTACGCTAATCATAGGGATGGTGCTAAGGAGTAAATACATAATGGCTATTGCCCCGAAGATGTGATAGGTATTACCATGCACCCCGCAGGCAACCAGCAACAAATAAAACTGGAAGAAGTACACAAAGTACCTGATGGTAGAAAGAAAAAGTAACCTTAGAAGCAGCATTCTATCTATTTGCAGGTTGGTAAAGTCGAACCGCTTAAGGAACGATACTTTTTGTAACCATTTAACTATGTAGTTTATCCTTATTAAAAACAATACAAAGGCAATTAGTATCAGTGTTTCGGCAATAAGCATGAGGGTAAAATAGCTTTTATCTATCAGTGATGAGAAACCTAATAGCCCAGCGCAACCCACAACAATATTGGCTACCAATTGCGTAACGCCGTTTACAAAATGCAGCGTGGTAACCTTTGCATGGTTGTGGGGTTTAAACGTAAGGATGCGTCCGGCAAACTCGCCCAGTCTGCCGGGGGTAAGGTTGCCAATGCAAACACCCATCCAAACAGATTGCCATAGCTTGCGGGTAGGTATAATCTCCATAGGTTGTGTAATTAAGCCCCATTTATATACCTCAATACCCCAGTTTAAAAACATAAGCACGGTACATAAGAGTATAAGCAGGGTATTGTGTTGGTTAAAAATAGTGGCTACCGAAGCCATATTCTCTGCCGAGTAGGACTGGTAAAGCCGTTGAGCCAAAAGCCCCAAACAGGCTATACCTATAAAAGCTTTTATAAGGTTAGTGGCAATATTTTTAGCGGAAGCAGTCAATGCGGCGCAAAGGTAGCCATTTAGAGTTGAGATATGAGTATTGAGAGTTTAGCAAGGCATGGAAGAAAACCCAAGGACTTGGAACGCAAACCGATGTTTATTTTAGGGGGGCGATAAATTTAACAGAAAACTATATCGTTTTATCTTTTATTTTCTTGTTGCTTGGCTTTGAAGGGGCTTTTTTAAAGCCTAAAAACTGCTTTTCGGAGGAATAGGGATTTTTTGTTTTATATTTGCTTTAATGAAACGTACCCTGTTACTTTTATGGTTTGGTTTGTTAGTGAGCTTGTCGAACTATACTGCGTGGGGGCAGAATAATATTGAAAAAGATATACGCTCTCTTAAAGCATATCGTGATACTATAGAAAAAAGAACCTGCCGAGGCGATACAATAAAGCAAGTTCGATGTAAAGAAAAAACTGCCCAATATTTAGCTTTTAGAAAAAAGTTCTTACTAAAATTAGATTCTGCTGATAAAGTAATATATGAACTAAATGAAAAGGGAGGGAAATATTGTTATTACCTGCTTTTTGGCAAAGAAACCTATTTTCATTGGGGAGATTGTAATATAGGTACTGTTGAAAATGGAGTTAGAGAAATACTAGACGACGAGGATTGGGCAGTTGATCGTAAAATAGAAATAGTTAAATGTGATAAATTCAATTACGATTTAAATGGGTTTACAAGTGGGCAAACTTTTTATAGAGAGGATATTAAGTAATTGCGTTAGGTACTGTTGTGGAAAGCCTTTTCCCCCCTTCTAAGGGGGGGGCCGCAGGACGGGAAATGTTTGTTACTCTTTACATCCCCCTTAGTCCCCCTTCACATGCAAAGCATTCAGCGAAGCCAATAGAAAATAAAAACGATGAGCTAAAGGGGGAAAGCTTGCAACGTAAAGCCCGACGGCAGTAATCTGCCGGAACGCCCATATTTAAGTTAAAATTAAAAAGTTAGAAGTTTAAAGCCTCCCTTTTAAATTTTGAATTCTAAATTATTAATTAATACTATATTTGCAACCTTAAAAAATTAAAATCTAACAGATTATATGCAAAATAAAGGAGCTATTACAACATTTGCCGTGCTACTGGGACTGGCGTGTCTATTTTATTTATCGTTTACATGGGTAACCCGTGGCGTTGAGAAGGACGCCATTGCTTTTGCCGATTCATATATTGAAGGTGCTGTAATTAAAAAAAGCGCTGCTGATTACGCCAAAGGAGATGCCTCGAAAGAGCGCTCATTCTTAGATTCTGTAAAGAATGTGAAAATGGATTCTTACTTAGATTCTATGAAAACCGTTAAGGTTTATGACATTCTTTTAACTAAATATACGTACGATGAGTGTAAACAAAAAGAGATAAACCTTGGTCTTGACTTACGTGGTGGTATGAACGTTACGCTTGAGGTATCGGTTGCGGACATTCTAAAAAATCTTGCCAACAACAACCCTGACCCTAACTTTAACAAGGCAATTGCCGAAACACAAAAGAATTTGGGCGTAAACAACAATAAACCTTTTGTTACTTTATTTGCTGAGACATACAAACAAATTGCTCCCAGCGGACGTTTAGCACCCTTGTTTCAAACGCTTGAGAACAAAGGAAAGATTGATTATAATGATAACAATGATAAGGTAATTGCTTTCTTACGTGAGCGTGTTGAAGATGCGGTAAGTAACTCTGAAACCACCTTCCGCAGCCGTATTGACCGCTTTGGGGTATCTCAACCTAACATTCAAAAGCTTGAATCAACTGGACGTATCTTAATTGAATTACCCGGCGTAAAAGATAAAGACCGTGTACGTAAATTATTACAAGGTACTGCAAACCTTGAGTTCTGGGAAACATATGAGAATGCAGAGATTGGTCAGTACTGGCCTGAGGCTAATAAAAAGGTGAAAGCACTTTTAAACCCTGAGTTGGTTAAAGCGGATAGCCTTAAGGCTGCTGATACTTTATCTCAGGAAGATGCTGTTTCAAAACTTGAAACTTCTAAATTAAAACTAACTAAAGAACAAATTGCAAAAGCTAAAACAGATTCTGTTGCTAAAATAAAAACAGATAGCGCAGGTAAAGCAAAAGAATCATTAGCTCAAAAATTAAAAGACGGTAGCAAAACTGTTGTAGATAGTTCTAAAGGTAAAGTTGCTAGCGATACAGCTGTTGCCCGTTACAAACTAAACAACCCATTATATTCAATGGCTGGTCCGTTAGTACCAAACATCTCTCAGGATGGTAAGTACTTTGGTTTGGGTTCTGTAGTTGGTTACGCCCGTACAAAAGATACAGCCCAAATCAACACTTGGCTAAACAATCCTAAAGTACGTTCAGTATTCCCTTCTAAACTACGCTTCATGTGGGATTACAAACCCGGTAAAGGCGGTGAGGTAATTACCTTATATGCTATTAAAGTAACCGACCGCAATGGTAAAGCTGCCATGTTTGGTGATATTATTGACGGAGCCCGCAAAGAGTTCCAACAACAAACCGGTGAGATTGCTATCAGCATGACCATGAAAGGTGATGCCGCGCAAAAATGGGCTAAGCTAACCAAAGCTAATTCGCCTAAAGACAGTAAGAGCCGCGGACGTTGCATTGCTATTGTAATGGATAACGCAGTGTACTCTGCACCTACTGTAAACGGAGAAATACCTAACGGAAGCTCACAGATTACAGGTAATTTTGATAACCGCGAGGCAGATGCTTTAGTGGCTATTTTAGGAGCAGGTAAACTTCCTGCACCTGCCCGCATTGTAGAAGAAACGGTGGTTGGTCCTACTTTAGGAGCTGAATCGATCTCTGCAGGTTTATTATCTTTTGTAATAGCCTTTATCGTTATCCTGTTGTTTATGGCTATGTATTATAACAAAGCCGGCTGGGTTGCCAACATTGCCCTGCTAATCAACTTATTCTTTATTATGGGTATCCTAACATCCTTAGGAGCTACCCTAACCCTACCCGGTATTGCAGGTATCGTATTAACGATTGGTCTATCGGTAGATGCGAACATCTTAATCTTCGAACGTATCCGTGAGGAACTGGCTCTTGGTAAATCCATAGCTCAAGCCATCAAAGAGGGCTTTAAGCATGCCATGCCGACGATTATAGACAGTAACGTAACCCTATTAATATTAGGTGTTATCCTTTATGTATTTGGTAATGGTCCGGTTCAAGGTTTTGCTACTACATTATGTATAGGTATCCTTTCTTCTTTATTTGCTGCTGTGGTTCTGTCTCGTGTAATATTTGATTGGATGGTTCATCGCAAGATGGAAGTTAGCTTCGATAACAACATGACGCGTAATGCCTTCAAGAATCTGCATTTTGATTTTGTGGGTAAAAGAAAGATATACTATTCTATATCTACTGCGGTAATTGTTTTAGGTATCGTATTCTACTTTAAAAATGGTGGCTTTAACCTGGGTGTTGATTTCAAGGGTGGTCGTACCTATCTAGTGGGCTTTGAAAAAGGCATGAATACTGAAGATGTGAAGAAAGCTTTGGCCATTAACTTTGGCGGAGAAGCCCCAGAAGTTAAAACATCAGGTAGTGCCAGCAAGCTTAAGATTACCTCTTCTTACCGCATTAAAGAAAATGATGTAAACGTAGATGAAGAAGTAAAACAAGGCTTGGAAAAAGGTTTAGGCTCTTTAGGAACTAAGTACGAAGTGTTGAGCTCTCAAAAAGTAGGACCAACCATTGCGACTGATATTTTGTATAGCGCTTACGGTGCTATCCTCTTCTCTTGTATTGTGATGTTCCTTTATATCATTGTCCGCTTTAAAAAATGGCAATATGGTATGGGTGCGGTTGTGGCTTTGTTCCATGACGTGCTGATTGTATTATCCTTCTACACCATTTTAGATAAAATACTTCCTTTCTCGTTAGAGATTGGGCAGGATTTCATCGCGGCTATCTTAACCGTTATGGGTTATACCATGACAGAAACGGTGGTTGTGTTCGACAGGATACGCGAAAGACTGGCTGATTCAGGTAAAACCGATGCCCATGGCGAAGAGCGCAACAAGCTGATAAACTTTGCCCTGAACAGCACCTTGAGCCGTACTATTTTAACATCCTTAACCGTATTCTTTGTGTTATTGGTTATCTTCATCTTTGGTGGAGACGCTATACGCGGCTTTATATTTGCCTTATTAATTGGTCGTGTAATCGGTACCTACTCATCACTATGTATCTCAACCCCAATAGTGGTAGATTTAGACAGAAAAAAAGCTTAGTTGGTTGATTGGTTAATATAATCAATGGTTAGCAACGAAGCCTCTTACGCGAGTAAGGGGCTTTTTTGTTGAGCATATAATATACTACACGGGACAAGAGGTACACTAACGGAAACGGAACAAACACCCTGCGTTGCTAACCGTTAAAATTATACTACCTTTGTTTTAAACCCAAGCCTATGCGTTACCTATATATAAGCCTGTTAGTAATTGCCTCCCTGCCAAGTATAGTAAAGGGGCAAATAATAACCACCGTTGCCGGAAAAGATTCAGCAGGTTTTAGTGGAGATGGTGGACAGGCTACAAATGCAGAATTAAATAAGCCTAGCGGAATAACTACGGATGTTTTGGGTAATTTATATATAGCTGATTATGCCAATAACCGAATTCGTAAAATAAATAGTCTTGGAAATATAACAACCATTGCAGGAACGGGTACAGCAGGATTTAGTGGGGATGGTGGGCAAGCAACATCGGCGAAATTAAGTTCTCCTATTTCAGTAATTTTAGATGCAGAAGGTAACCTTTATATTGCAGATGAAAGTAATAATCGCATCCGAAAAGTTAATACTTCGGGAATTATTACTACTGTTGTTGGTAACGGCGCAGGCGCAGGCTCCTTTACATGTTGCTATGGTGGTGATGGTGGACAAGCAACAAATGCTGAATTAAATGAACCAAGTGATTTAGCATTTGATTCTCAAGGAAATCTCTACATTTCTGATTGGCTAAATAATTGTATACGTAAAGTAAGTACTAATGGAATAATTAGTACGGTTGCTGGTAATGGGACTAGCAATGGTGGATTTAGTGGAGATGGAGGGCAAGCTACAGCTGCAAAATTATTTGAACCAAGTGCAATTACTATAGATGTATTAAATAATTTATATATAGTTGATGAAGCAAATAATCGTGTACGGAAGATAAATTCGCAGGGTATAATTTCTACAATAGCAGGTAACGGCACAGCTGGTTATAGTGGTGATGGTGGTCAAGCTGCAATTGCGGAATTAAATAGCCCTCTCGTTATTACTAGTGATACTTATGGTAATTTATACGTAGCTGACGGCGATCGAATCCGAAAAATAGATAACTTAGGTATAATTAATACTATTGCTGGGAATGGAACACAAGGTTTTAGTGGTGATGGAGGGCAAGCAACATCTGCAGAATTTTATGGTCCAAGTGGATTATGTTTTGATGACACAGGTAATTTATTTATTTCTGATTTTAGCAACAACCGCATTCGTAAAGTAACCAATGTTGCAGCAGCAGGTATAGAACAATTTGCAGCTAATAATGAGCAGGTAATGGTTTACCCAAACCCTGCCAGTACAAGCCTCACCCTAACCCTCTCCAAAGGAGAGGGAACATATAGCATTAATATATATGATATGTTGGGCAAATTAGTTATGCAGCATACGTACTCCCCTCCTTCGGAGGGGCAGGGGGAGGCTATTGATGTAAGCGACTTAAGTGAGGGTGTTTATAACATCTGCATATCAGGCAATGAGACTATAATTAATAAGAGAGTGATTATAGTTAGATAAGCCTCCTTCCTGCCCTTTTGCATACTAAGTATAAGCATCGTTAATTTTGCTATTTTTGCACATCTTATGAGTTTAGTTACCCTGCACGATAAACAGTTTAAACCCTACATACTGGCAGATGCCATACACGAAAGGGTTTCGCAGGTGGCAGCCAACCTTAGCGCCGATTTAAAAAGTTCTTTTCCCCTGTTTTTGGTGGTGCTTAACGGCTCTTTTATTTTTGCAGCCGATTTGGTTAAGATGCTCAAGTTTCCCTGCGAGATAAGCTTTGTAAAACTGGCTTCGTATCAAGGCACAGACAGCACCGGCAAGGTAAGCGAAATAATTGGTCTTACCGAAAACATAGAGAACCGCACCGTAGTTATTATAGAAGATATAGTAGATACGGGCACTACCTTGGCAAAACTGCACGATTTGCTAAAGGATAAAAAAGCCAAACAAATAAAAACAGCTACCCTCTTATTTAAGCCTGTAGCGTATAAAAAGACCATACCCGTTGATTATATTTGTATGGAAATACCCAATGATTTTGTGGTGGGTTATGGCTTAGACTATAACGGCTTGGGAAGAAACCTGAAAGATATTTATGTATTGGCTTAACGATATATTTTTTAAATTGCAATAGATTTATAAGAATCATAAAAACCCATCAACATGCTTAATATTGTTTTATTTGGTCCTCCGGGCGCAGGCAAAGGAACACAATCAAAAAAACTATGCGACGCGTATCATTTGATACACCTCTCTACCGGAGATTTATTGCGCGATGAAATCAGTCGTGTAACCACACTTGGTATGCAAGCAAAATCGGTTATGGATAAAGGAGAGCTGGTTAGCGACGAAATTGTAATTGCCATGATTGACGCTAAACTGAATGCCAACCCGCAGGCAAAAGGTTTTATTTTTGATGGTTTTCCGCGCACACAGGCACAGGCAAAAGCCTTAGATGAATTATTAGAAAAAAGAAAAGCGCCCATCAGCATGATGATTGCCTTAGAGGTAAATGATGTTGAATTGCTGAATCGCCTGCTTCTTAGAGGAAAAGACTCCGGCAGACCTGATGATAGAGACGAGAACGTAATACGCCGACGTATATTTAATTACAACAACCAAACGGCTCCGCTAAAAAAATATTACTCGCAACAAAACAAGTTCCATTCGGTTTACGGCATGGGTACGGTAGAAAATATATTTGAATTATTATGTGCTACCATTGATAACAAAACACAGGTTAAAAAGCCTTACCATGATGGAACAGTAACTGTTGCCGATGTTAGCATGGAAGATGAGCCTGCCAGGCATTTAAAAGCAATTAAAGAAAAACCTCGTCATGCGGCGCCTGCTAAAAAAACAGTTGCCAAAAAGAAAGTCGCTACTAAACCTGCAAAGAAGGAGGTAGTAAAAAAATCCGTTAAAAAAGCGCCTGTTAAGAAAACAAAAGCTAAAGCTAAGCCCGCTAAAAAGAAAGCTGTGGCAAAGAAGCTTGTAAAGAAAACCGCCGCGAAGAACGTGGTTAAAAAGGTTGCTCCCAAAAAAGGAAAAGCTAAACCCGTTAAAAAAGCTGCAGCAAAGAAGAAACCAGTAGTTAAGAAATCAACCAAAAAATCTTCCGAAAAAAGAAGATAAAATAAAACTCCCCATTTCCTTTGGACAAAAACTTTATTGATTACGTAAAAATATGCTGCCGCAGTGGTAAAGGTGGTGCCGGCTCTATTCATTTCCACAGAGATGTGTTTACAGCCAAAGGTGGTCCCGATGGTGGCGATGGTGGTCGTGGCGGGCATATTATACTGCGTGGCAATAAACAACTTTGGACATTACTTCACTTAAAATACCGTAAACACATTATCGCTTCAGAAGGACAGAACGGTGGTAGCGCGCTTCGCAGCGGCAAAGAAGGTAAAAATGAAATATTGGAAGTGCCTTTAGGCACTATTGCCCGTGATGTGGAGACAGGTAAATTAGAATGTGAGATTACCGAAGACGGACAGGAAATTATATTAGTGCGTGGTGGCAGAGGCGGACAGGGCAATCATCATTTTAAGGGACCAACCCAACAAACTCCACACTTTGCACAACCCGGAGAAGATGGTAAAGATGAATGGAAAGTATTGGAGCTAAAAGTATTGGCAGATATAGGTTTGGTGGGTTTCCCAAATGCGGGTAAATCAACTTTATTATCTGTTCTTTCTGCCGCGAAACCTGAAATTGCCAACTACCCCTTCACTACATTAGTACCCAACTTAGGTATTGTAAAATACAGAGATTACAAATCATTCGTCATGGCTGACATTCCCGGTATTATAGAAGGGGCAAGTGAAGGCAAGGGGCTTGGTTTACGTTTCCTAAGACATATTGAAAGAAACTCTGCTTTATTATTTTTAGTGCCTGCCGATGCGAATGATATTGTGGATGAATATAAAATCCTACTGAACGAATTAAAACTATACAATCCTGAGTTACTTGATAAACGAAGGGTGTTAGCCATATCCAAAGCGGATTTGCTGGATGAAGAACTTGAAAATGAAATTAGTGCTGATATCAAGAAACGTTTAAAAGGCAAGAATCAGATTGAGTTTATGTTCTTCTCTGCTCATACCGAGAAAAATTTAGTACAGTTAAAAGATTTACTGTGGCGTAAAATGAACGAGCATAGTTTCTAATAAGGAGATTGTTTTCTTAGAATTTTATAAAGCAAAGAAGGGAAAAACCTTTTAATATAAACAGCAAGTATTTCCTTCCTTCCAATTAATATTTCTCTTTTATTATTTTCTATCGCGCTTAGTATCTTCTTTGCGCATTCTTCTGCTGTCATGGCATTTACATGGCTTTCATCCATCTTAGCATGTTTTTTTCCATCTGCCAGTATAGCATTGTTCGATATGTTGGTCTTTATCTTACCGGGGCAAACCAATAATACTTTTACGTTATTCTTTTCTACTTCTAATCGTAACGATTCAAAGTAACCATGCAAGGCATGTTTAGCAGCCGAATAAGAAGAACGTAAATAAAACCCAAACTTTCCGGCAATGCTGCTAACAACCGTTATATGTCCGCTTTGCTGTTTTATCATATACGGCAAAACTGCTTTGGCAAGTGTTACCTGAGCAAAATAATTTATCTCAAATAAATTTCTTTCTACGGACTCGCTTGTAGCAACAGCTTCACCACGCTGACTCGTACCTCCGTTATTAATTAAAAAATCTATGCGTGTAAACTTTTGAATGATTTGTTGTACGTAGCTTTCTGCTTTTGTGGTATCTGCCAAATCAAACGGAATAATTAAATAGTTTGTTTCCGGCAGGTTAACTTGCTTAACTAACTGTTGTAATTTTTCTTCATTACGAGCAGACAAAACAATCTTCGCTCTCTGCTTGGCAAGCTGAAAAACCAAAGCCTCTCCAATTCCTGAAGAGGCTCCTGTTATCCAAACAACTTTTCCTGAAAAATAGTTAAGAGACATATTAGGCTAATCTCGCAAAAAGATTAGTCCTCAACAAGCTCTTCTACATTTTCCATAACAGAATCATAAAACTCGTTATAAGCTTGTATATATTCTGTTTCTGATTTATAAGGAAGTACTAATTTACCTGATTTCTTAGCGTATTTTACCAATTCAGCATTCACATTCTCACTGCCTAAAATTATTCCGTCAGAATAGTCAATAGCCAGTTTAGATAAATTGATATAAGTAGGATCGTTAACCTGTTTTACATCTTTAGCTGTAATACCATCAAATACCAGTTTGGAAGAAACTTCTTTATCAAGAGTTCCTTTAAACTCATCATGTTCGTTTAATGAGAATACAACTTTAGTATCGGTAAACATGGGGTTATCGTTAAACGCCTTTTTAATAAACAAAGGCATGAAACCGGTAAACCAACCCTGACAGTGAATAATATCAGGCTGCCAGCCAAGTTTTTTAATGGTTTCTACTACGCCGCGAACAAAAAAGATGGCGCGTTCGTCGTTATCGTCAAACATTTTGCCTTTTTCGTCTTTTAGGGCATGTTTTCTGCTAAAGAAATCATCGTTATCTATAAAGTAAACCTGCATACGCGCAGACTGTATAGAAGCCACCTTTATAATAAGCGGGTGGTCGCTGTCACTGATAATGAGGTTCATACCACTTAAACGAATTACTTCGTGCAGTGAATGTCTGCGCTCATTAATGTTACCATATCTTGGCATAAACACGCGTATTTCTTTACCCTTCTCTTGAATGGCTTGGGGTAAATGACGCGAAGTTTTGCTGATAGGAGTTTCCTCTACGTAGGGGAAAATTTCTTGTGATACGAAAAGAACTTTGGCTTTTTTCTTCATAAATGATTTTAAATTATGAGATGTAGTACAAAATTAAGAAAAAATAATTGAATTATCAAAGCCAAAGTATAGATTTGTTGCCTTTTGTTATGATTATTTGCAAAACCATACAGGAAATTGAGGCTTCTGAAGCTGATTTAACATTTGGAAAAAAGTTAATAGGCTTTGTTCCTACTATGGGGGCTTTGCATCAGGGGCATATTTCTTTGCTAAAAGAGAGCAAAAAGAGTTGTGACATTAGTGTTTGCAGCATTTTTGTAAACCCTAATCAGTTTAATGATAAAGGCGATTTAGCCCGATACCCGCGTACGCCCGAAGCTGATATTAAAATGCTTGAAGAGGCAGGTTGCGATATTGTGTTTATGCCTTCGGTAGAAGAAATTTATCCTAAGACCGATACCCGTGTATTTGATTTTGGTACTATTGATAAAGTATTGGATGGTGCCTACCGCCCGGGACACTTCAATGGAGTAGCACAGGTGGTTAGCAGGTTGTTTGATATTGTAAAGCCACACAAAGCCTTTTTCGGGTTAAAAGACTACCAGCAAGTGTTAGTGATTAAGAAAATGGTTGAGCAACTACAACTAAAAGTAGAAATTGTTGCTTGTCCAATCTTAAGAGAAGCAGACGGCTTAGCTATGAGTAGCAGGAATACCTTATTAAGTTTTGATGAGAGAAAAGCAGCCTCTCTTGTTCCGCAAATAATGCAGGAAGCAAAAGCCCTGAGTACTCATTTACCTTTGGAAGATATAAAAGACAGATTATTACATGTGGTTCATTCTAACCCTTTATTGAAAGCCGACTATATTGAGTTTTGTGATGCAGATACCCTGCAACCCGTTACAGAAATTAAACCCGGTAAAAAAGTAATTTGTCTCTCAGCAATATTCTCAGGGAAAATACGCTTAATAGACAATCTGTTTATTAATTGAACTCGTTTACTAAAATATTAGTTATACAAACGGCTTTTATTGGCGATGCTATATTGGCTAGTGCCGCCTTGGAATCTATCCACAAACAATTCCCCAATGCAGAGCTGCATATATTGGTAAGAAAAGGAAACGAATCTTTATATGAACAGCACCCTTATTTAAAAAAAGTTTGGGTTTGGGATAAGAAGGATAATAAGATAAAGAACCTCTTTAAAATAATTTCAGGAATACGAAAAGAGAAGTTTGACTGGCTTATAAATCTGCACCGCTTTGCCAGTTCAGGGCTTATTACGGTTCTATCAAAAGCAAAGATTACTTGTGGCTTTAATAAAAATCCTTTCTCGTTTTTATTTACATACAGAGTTAAACACGTTATAGGAGACGGCTCGCACGAGGTGCAAAGAAATCATTTGTTGTTGAAGAAATATATAAGCGATGATTTCTCTAAACCAAAACTATACCCTTCTACAACTAATATAGCAAATGTAACCCCATACACACAACAGGCTTTTGTTTGCATGGCACCTGCATCGGTTTGGTTTACCAAGCAATTGCCCAAACATAAATGGGTTGAACTTTGCGATAAAACAAACCCCGGCACAAACATTTATTTATTGGGAGCTAAAGGAGATGAAGCTTTGTGTGAGGAAATTAAAAACGTATCAACACATAAAAACATTATAGTGTTATGCGGTAAACTCTCTCTATTAGATTCTTGTGCGCTAATGGCTAAGGCAGCGATGAACTATGTAAACGATTCTGCGCCTTTGCATTTGGCATCATCGGTAAATGCACCGGTTACCGCTTATTTTTGTAGTACAATAAAAGAGTTTGGTTTTTATCCTTTATCTGATAATGCTAAGGTGGTAGAGGCCTTTCCTGCGCCACCCTGCCGCCCCTGTGGTTTGCATGGCTTTAAAGAATGTCCACAAAAAAATTTTAAGTGCGGGAATGATATTGTTATAGAGGTTTAATAAAGGTTTGGTTCTTGACTTGAATGCACTACTCTTGCAATAAAAATTTCTTTAGGCTCTATTTTATAGGATACTCGAATGCTATCTCGATTAAATACCCTGTAAGTACCGTCATTATTTTCTTTTAATTCATCTTCTCTAAACATTTCGGGATTTGAAGGAATGGTCTTAATAATATTATTAATTCTTGTTTTAACGCGCTTAGCGTTGGTTGGCGAATCCATTTTATATAATCTAAAATGGCAATAAAGCTATGGAGTGCTTTTACACCCCACCTTATTTGCAGAATTACTCTTTTTCCCATCTCGCCAATAATTCATCAGCTTCCTGTTGGGTAAAGTATTTCCCTTTCCTTATTTGTTCAACTGCCTCATCAATTTCTTTATTGTATTTCTTTATTAAGCTTTCTTTACTTTTAGTTCCGGTAAAAATTAAGGCTTTAATTTTTTCAATAACCTTATTGTCGTGGGTGGTTAAAACCAATTTGGCAATTTCTTTTCTTTCGGCTACTGTTATCATTACTTTACGTTTTATGCAAATTTACAAAAAATACTTTCTTTTTGTTCTTTCAAAAACATTTTAAGTGCGGTAATGATATAGTGATAGAGGTTTAGGCTTTGTAATGCCTTGACGGCACGGATTGCAAACCCGAACGAGTGGGTTGTTCGCCTCCTTACAACTTAAATACAGTTAGTCCCAGTTTGTTTTGTCCCAAAGTTCTTTTGCGAATCGTCTTACCATTAGACCAAAGCCATTTACTTCTCCTGAATTCAAAATAATTTTGTCACCAATATTGTAGCTGTTGCTAAGTTTAAGTCTTTTGTCTGCAATACCATTATTGTGCATTAAACAATTTCTTATATCATTTGCATTTCTTAAAGCAGATATTAATTCAGTGGTAAAATCAGGAATGTCTTTTTCGATAAATTTTATTTTATCTGAAAATGCCAAGCGTCGAGCTTGCTCAGAAGCTAAATGAGAGTTAAGCTCTTCGCCTTTTTCTTTGATAACTCTCATTGGAACTTTAAAATCATTTTTATAAGGGTACTGCTTAAGGAATACCGCCAGTCGTTTTGTTAAGAAGTCCTCAAAATGAGCAAAGCCTAAAATAAAAGCAGAAGTTGAAATATGAGAAGAATAGTTTTCATACTGCCCCTTATATAACTGTTCTATCGTAATACCTATATTAAATCTGTCGTGTGTTTTGATTTGGTCATATACTTCTTCATCAGAAACATCAAGGAAACCTACAAGTAGATTTAATTGATTTATTAAATAGTCATAGTCTGTCATGTTTTTGTAATTTGATTATTGCCTTCCGTACGCGGATTTACAATCTGTGCTACATCTAAAACAAATCTACTAAATTTTAAATAAGCCCCATGCGTATGGCAATGTAAACAGCGTGGGTAATGTTTAGTGCGCCCAGTGCTTTTAGTTTGTGGGTGTGGTGGGTGTGCACGGTATCGGTGCTTATAAAAAGTATAGAGCCTGCTTCTTTTGAGAAACAATAGCTTTAACTAAATCTGAGATTGCAGCTTTCGCTACGCTTCGTTCGCGTTTATATCATCTCATTTAATGGTTCAACTGGCGTCTGCGTCCATAATGGTTAGGGTGGCGCACAGGCATTTGAGGGCTCTTATTTTGTTTAGGGTAATTTTTATTATCGTCTCTCAACTTTAAAATAAAAAGAGTTGTGAAACCAATAATAAAAAACAATGCAGCCATCAAAAATATCAGGTTATGCATTGGTCCTTTATCTTCCGCACCTATGCTTTGGTTTTGAGCAAGCGCATTGTTGGCAGAAAACAACATAACAACAAGTATTACACTTATTGTTCTTTTTGTGATTGTTTGTGTGTTTCTCATGGCTTTATTTTTTAGTTATTAATTACTCTTTATTAGTGAACCTCTTATATTCTACTTAGACGTAAAAACCGAAAAAAAGTTGCGTTTTAGGGGCATTATTTTCTCTAAACTTTTTTAACGGTCGATTTTAACAATTAAACGGTCAAATTTTATAAAAACACATGTTGTTAAAAGATTTTTTTTGGGCAAAAAAACTTTTACAATTAAGGAACCAAAGCGTGTATAAACTTGTATAAATAAAAAATTAATTATGTTTGCCGCTTAATTATCAAAACAATACCTATGACTACAGATAATAACTTTAACAAACCACAACGCTGGGCGGTGCTAATGGCTTATTTTGGCGTAGCTGCCATGAGCCAGATACTTTGGCTGAACTTTGCGCCTATCGTATCATTCATCCAAAGCAAATATCAGGTAAGTGAGTTAGCGGTAAGTTCGCTGTTGCTTTCCTTCCCGTTATTGTATGTTTTGTTATCTATACACTCGGGTACACTTATAGACAAAAAGGGCTATCGTTTTGTCATTATTTTAGGAAGTATAATAAGTGCCGTATTTGCCTGTGTACGTAGCTTTGATAGTAATTTTTATATGCTGGTTATAGGGCAAACGGGTATTGCCATCGGGCAACCTTATATTATTAATGGAATTTCTAAACTGGTATCAGATTGGTTTGATAAAGAGCAAAGCGCTATGGCTACCGGTATTGGCACGGCGGGTATGCTTATTGGTATGGCGGTTGGCATGGGTGTTACACCTGCTTTAAACGAGAGTATAGGCTTTACCTCCATGCTTTGGGTATTTGCCGGTTTATCGGTGGTACTTACACTTATCTTTATTGTGTTTGGAAAAGAAAATAATTTAGTAAAAGGTCATGCAGTTGCCGAGAGTGCTATGGGCGAGATAAAACTTCTTCTAAAGAACAAAAACTTAGTAGTGTTATTTGTGCTTTGGTTTTTTGCTTTCGGGGTATTTAACGGATTAACCACCTGGCTTGATAAACTGATAACTCCTAACGGACTTAACGCTGAGGAGGTAGGCTTGGTAGGCGCTTCTTTAATTGTGGGTGGAATTGTAGGTTCGCTTATTATTCCTGTAATATCAGATAAGATTAAAAAGCGTAAACCATTTGTTATACTTAGTTGTATCGCTGCGCTATTAATTATCTATCCTTTATGCACTATGCACTCGGTAACACTTGTTTATATTTTGGGAGGGTTGCTGGGTTTCTTTTTCCTTCCGGGATATGCGTTGCTACTATCCATGTGCGAGGATATGGCCGGTATTGATAAGGCAGGTGCGGCTACCGGTATTTTTATGATGAGTGGAAATGCAGGTGCTGTGGTAGTTATTGCCCTGATGCCTATTCTTAGTGGAGATGATGCACTGTGGACAAAATCGGTTTATCTGATGCTGGCTTTAATGGTAGTTACCTTAGCGCTTGTAGCTGGCCCGTTAAAAGAGGCGGTTAGTAAGGATAAAGGGGATGCTTAGTTAAAAGTTAACTAATTTATAATATTCCTTTAAGGCTTTTTAATTCCATAATACATACCACGACCGACTAACCCTGTTTCATTAAAAGTTACATCAAAGTTTGCAAGCTTAAAAGCATTAATCATTTCCTTTTGTGATGTTAATCTAAGTTTATGTTCTTCTTTAAAGAACCGAACATCTTTATCCTTTGTTCCGATTAAATAATTAAAATTTAAAATAGAGAAATCACCTGAAGGATAGCTTCTACTCATTCTACAAATCTTAATGTCCTCCTTATCATAGGTTGTCATGTAAACTTTTCCTGTATGCCAATTTTCTTTATTAAACCAAGGCTCTAATATTACCATGCCATTGGGGTTTAAGTGTTTATTAAAACATCTTAAAGAAGCTAAAATTTCATCGGTTGTCTCTAGATATCCTATTGAACTAAATAAACATATTATAACATCATATTGTTTATTCAAATCAAAAGAAGCCATGTTTTCGGTTCTGTATGTGCCATTTGGATTCTTTTCTCTTGATATTTCAATAAACCTGTCATTCAAATCAATTCCGTCAATGGAAAAATGTTTACTTAAATATTTATGGTGTTCAGAGGTTCCGCAACCTACATCAAGAATGCTTTTACAAGCCGGCTTAGCGCTTTTTATTACTTGAATGATATCAGCGGATTCTTTCTCATAGTCTTTAAAACTATAAATTAAATCATACACATCTGAGCTATCTGTATACATGGTTCCGCCTAAAAGGCAAGGCGTTATAAATTAAGGATAAATATTTTTAACCTACAAATGAATTGGTCGCTTTGCTGTTGCATCCAAGCAGGCTTCCTTCATGTTTTCGGTAAAAGTTGGGTGCGCATGACTCATGCGAGCAATATCTTCGGCACTCGCCCTGTATTCCATAGCAACTACACCTTCGGCAATCATATCGGCACAGCGAGGTCCAATCATGTGCACACCTAATATTTCATCGGTGGCTTCATCAGCCAATACTTTTACAAAGCCATCGGTATCCATACTGGCTCTTGCGCGTCCACTCGCTTTAAACGGAAAAGAGCCTGTTTTATATTTTTTGCCTTGTTCTTTTAATTGTTCTTCGGTAAAACCAACGGAGGCAACCTCGGGCCAAGTATAAACCACGCCCGGTATTAAATTATAATTGATGTGAGGCTTTTGTCCCACCATGGTTTCTGCCACAAACACACCTTCTTCTTCCGCTTTGTGAGCCAGCATAGCTCCTTTAACTACATCGCCAATAGCGTAAATATTATCTACGTTAGTTCTTAAGTGTTCATCGGTTTCAATACGACCGCGGTTATCCACTTTAACGCCTGCTTTATCCAAGCCAAGGTTTTCGGTATATGGTTTTCTGCCCACGGCAACCAGACAATAATCGCCTTTCAGTTCAATTTTTTCTCCTTTATCATTATCCGCACTTACAGTAACTTCTTTACCTTTGCTTATAACTCCTGTTACTTTATGCTTCATGTAAAACTCAAAGCCTAAATCTTTTTTAAGCAGTCGTTGCAATTCTTTGCCCAAACCTCTATCCATAGTAGCGATGATGCTATCCATAAACTCCACCACGCTTACTTTAGCGCCCAAACGGGCATACACAGAGCCAAGCTCTAAACCAATAACTCCGCCGCCAATAATAATTAAGTGCTTTGGAATTTCTTGTAATTCTAAGGCTTCGGTAGAGCTAATGATGCGTTTTTTATCTATTTCAATGCCGGGCAAGGATGCCGGTTTTGAACCGGTAGCAATAATAGTTTTGGTACTTTCTATTTGTTCTTTGCTGCCATCTGTTTTGGTAATTTCAATGGTAGTTTTATTTACAAAAGAACCATGCCCCGTAAGCACGGTAATTTTATTTTTCTTCATTAAATAATCAATGCCTGCCACCGTTTGTGTTATCACACCGCGCTTGCGCTCAATCATTTTAGGAAGGTTAGCTTTCAATCCTTTTATTTCAATACCATGTTCTTCAAATTGATGTTGGGCTTTGTGATAATGTTCGGTACTGTCTAACAAAGCCTTGGAAGGGATACACCCCACATTAAGACAAGTGCCACCCAGACTTGGATACTTTTCTACGATGGCAGTTTTCATGCCCAATTGCGCACAACGAATGGCAGCCACATAACCACCCGGACCGGAACCTATAACGGTAACATCAAATTTTTCCATAATTATTTCAGTTGAAGGCACAAAGGTAATTATTCAGTTTTTAATTTATTTATATATTTTGCGGTTATGCGTAAAGTGCTATGCCTCCACAAGCTCTTTACTGTAATCGTGTACTACGTTATACAGGGTATCTCGTTCAACAGGGCGTAAATCTATTTGCTTAATCAAATCAACTAATTGTTGTGTAGTTAACACCGGCGATTTTTCTTCAGCGCCTGCCATGGAATAAATTTTGGTAGTATCATCAATGGTACCATCTATATCGTCGGCACCAAAGTTAAGGGCAAGTTGCGCGGTGCTTCTGCCTATCATGGCCCAATAGGCTTTTATATGGTCGAAGTTATCTAAGTAAATACGACTGATAGCGTAGTTGCGCAGGTCTTCTATGACAGATACCTCGGCCACATGGCTCATTTGGTTATCTTTATTCCTAAACTTAAGGGGGATAAAAGCATTAAAGCCTCCTGTCTTATCTTGCAGGGTTCTCAGGCGTTCTAAATGGTCTACGCGATGCCAATATTTTTCAACATGACCATAGAGCATAGTGGCATTGCTCTTCATGCCCAGCTTATGCCAAACTTCATGTATAGCCAGCCACTCATCAGCGCTACATTTACCGCCTGCAATTTCATCTCGTATCTCAGGATGGAAAATCTCCGCTCCTCCACCCGGCATAGAATCCAGTCCGGCTTCTTTCATCGCCTTCATGCCTTCTTCGTAGGTAAGCTTCGCTTTTTTAAAGATGTAATGATACTCAACGGGCGTAAGCGCTTTGATATGCAAACCCGGGCGGTGTTGTTTTATCTTTCTGAATAAGTCGGTGTAAAAGGCTAAATCCTGTTTAGGAATTACTCCGCCTGTAATGTGTACTTCCGTAACGGGTTTATCATCCCACTTTTTAATGGTATCTAAAATCTGTTCTACAGATAACTCCCAGCCTTCTTCTTTATGCTTTATTAAACGCGAGTAAGAACAAAAAGAACAGGTGTAAACGCAAATATTGGTAGGCTCTACATGGAAGTTGCGGTTAAAGAAAACCATATCTCCGCTTTTTTGCTGCTTTATATAATTAGCCAAAGCACCCGCAAAGCCAAGCTCAGCCTTTTTAAACAACAATACGCCATCATCAAAACTAATGCGTTCCTTGGCTATTACTTTATCGGCTATTCGCTTTAGCGCAGAATCTATTTTTGTGTTGGCTAAATAGTATTGTATGCTGGAGGGTTTCATTGAACTAATTAAGAATTCAAAATTAAGAATTAAAACGGAAAGCCTATCCCATCTCCTTCAACTACGCTCAGGATGTGATGGTAAACCCAACTAATAAACGTGTTGTCCGCCGTTTATAGAATAGTTAGCTCCCGTAATAAAGCTTGATTTATCGGAAGCTAAGAAAGAAACCAGATAAGCTACTTCATCCGTTCCACCTAATCTGCCCATAGGCACTTGCGCTACAATTTGAGTAAGTACTTTTTCGGGAACAGCCATAACCATATCGGTAGCGATATACCCGGGAGATATAGTATTTACGGTAATACCCATTTTGGCAACTTCCATCGCTAAGCTTTTTGTAAAGCCATGCATACCTGCTTTTGCCGCGCTGTAATTGGTTTGTCCAAATTGTCCTCGTTGTCCGTTTACCGAAGAGATATTAATTATGCGTCCAAACTTTCTGTCTATCATACCCTGTAAGACATTACGTGTACAATTAAACACGCTGTTTAAGTTGGTATTAATAACCGCGTTCCAATCATCTTTACCCATATTAATTAAACGCATATCACGGGTAATACCTGCATTGTTTACTAAAGTATCAATCGGACCAATTTCGGTTTCAATTTTTTTAATCATTTCAGCGGTGCTGTCAAAATCGCTCACATCGCCAAAGAATAATTCAACATTAAAACCATCCTTTTTCATCTGATCAAGCCAGGCATCAGCTTTAGCTTTGGTGTGGTAATTACCTACCACGTGAAAACCATCTTCGCTTAGTTTTTTGCACATCGCCGTGCCAAGTCCACCTGTTGCGCCGGTTACTAAAACAACTCGTTTATTATTCTTATCCATCTTTCCGTTTTTTGATTTGTTGATTTACGATTTAGACATTGCAATCGTCAATCTCCAAATTGTCAATGCTAAATTACGGCTTCCTTATGATATACTCAACTTTTTGAGGCGAAATGTATGTTATCTTATTGTTAAGAATTGTTGAAGTAACCGATACGGTTAGTTTCTCGGCTTTGGTAAGCGTTTGTTTATAATCTACAGAAGCCTTAATGGTATTGGTATTCAGACTATCAAACACCGTATAAGGAGCGGCAAGCGTTACCTTTACAAAGGCCGGAAACGTTTTAACATTTGTATTGGGTGGAGCATTTAACACTTGCACAGGCACCTGAATAGTTTTTTGAGCGTACTCATCTAAATTAATTTGTAGCGTAACCTTCGTATCAGATAAAGAAACTAATCCGTCTAATGCTTCAGGGACATCAATAACTACTTGTTGCTCTACACGTTGGTTTAAATTATTTAAAACCACCTTCTCGGTATAAAAGGTATCTGTTTTAGCAAGGGTAAGGCTATCTGAACTAACCATAATGTGTTGTGGATTTACTTTAATACGTTTAAAAATTCCTTGCGGAATGGCATAGTTTATTTGCACCAAAGGTTTGATGAATATCTTTTTAGTGTAGGTCCTTCCAAATACAAAATGAATGCTATCAGGTTTAACTTTTAATAAATCTACTTCCACATTCAATAGTTTAGAGAGGTTACCTATACTGGTGATGGTACTTATGGAAGCATTACCCGATGCAGATTTTATATTCGGAACTTTACTCACATCAACCGTAACTTCTGCAATAGATTTTTCCATTAACAGCATGAGCAGTTTTGCGCCTGTAGTCTTAATATCTGCCATGATGTATGGAGGCAGTTTGTTTACAATCCGTTTACCAACCGGGTAGTTTACAAAATTTACAGGTATGGCAACCGTGCGCGTGTAGCTTCGGTTTAACGCGTTAATTAGCCAAAGAAAAGAAGCGATGATAAGGCAAACAAAAAAAGAAAATATCCTGCGGGCAGGGTACTTTCTTTTTATAGCTGATAAAGATTTGCCCCGCATATCATTCGTAATATTCGTATGGCTGTTAATTGGTAATTCGTAACCTAATTATTTTGTTTCGGCAATACCCACGCTGTTATCCATAGATATAGCTGCTTTAGAAACCTTTAATTTAACGCCACCTTCAACCTCAATAATAAAAGTAGTATCGTTTACTTCGGCAATTTTACCATGTATGCCCCCGATGGTAACAACCTTATCTCCTTTTTTAATTTCGGCCATAAACTTTTTAGCTTCTTTTTGCTTCTTCATTTGCGGACGAATCATAAAGAAATAAAATACCACTACAATTAGTATAAGAGGTAAAAAACTGGTGATAGATTTCATATCAAATCCACCTGCTGCCGGTGCTGCTGCTTGTAATAACATAAAACTTGTTTGCATTTTTCTTTTTTATTTATTGGTTAACTTATTATTATTTTCTATTAACTATTCGCTATTAACTAATTACTCTTTACATCATCAGGCACAATCACATTGCCTGTAATGGTAATAAACACCGTGTTAGGTTCGCAATTGGTAAGCACGCTTATGGTTTTGGTAACCATACCCGATTTACCGTTACTATCAAACGTTACATCAATAACTCCTGTGCCGCCCGGTGCAATGGGTGCTTTGGTAGGCTCGGCTATGGTGCAACCGCAACTTGCTTTGGCAGAAGTAATAATCAGGTTCGATTTACCCTCGTTGGTAAAAGAAAATTTATGCGCTACTTTTTCTCCCTGTATAATCTTCCCGAAATCGTAAGTACCTTCGGTAAACTTAATAACGGGCAATTTATCTTTATCAACCTTGCCATTAGCCGTTGCCGAAAAATCCACAATCTCTCCATCAATCTTCCCGTCTTTATCTCCTTTGTTTCCGCAAGAGAAAAGAGCAAGCGCACCTAACATAACTACTATCTTTCGCATCTTGAAAATTTTGGCAAATATAACTTAATTCTTTTTTCCCCTTTCTTTTTCCTTGACGAAAAAGAAACAAAAAGTCAAGACCAAACGAACTGTCACGCACATGCTAAACTGCTCCGCGTTTGGTCGGGCTGCCCGCTGTTTCAAATAATTAGTAAACTTATATTTCAGGTAGAATGTATTTGTCTCCGTTTATTAATTTGCCATTCTTATAAAGCCCTTTTTTTATTTTTTTTCCTTTTATATCAAGTTCATACCATTCTCCATCTAATTGACCTGATTTGTAATTCACTACTTCCATAATATTTCCATTTTGAAACCATTTCATTGCCTTACCTTCAGGTCTTGAATAACCATCACTATCTATAAATGTGCGGATTATTTGTTCTTTAATTTGTCCATTTTCATGATACCATTTAGAAGTTCCATAATTCTTTCCATTTTTAAATGAGCCCTCAAATGATTTTTTCCCGTTTGGATAATATGAAACGCAATCCCCCGTATAAGGAGTTTTTTCACCGTTTTTATAATCAATCGCATTTCTGTCGTTTATTTCATTACAATTTACTTTTATTGTCTGCCCCCACGCAGCATAACTAACCAATAAAAGTAACAGGGTACGTTTCATTAAAGCAAATATAAAACAAAAAGGCTTTATTTGCTCCGTAAAAAGGGTTTTTCCACAGATTGCAGGGATTATCGTTGATTAAATTGTCTAACTCATCGTTTTTATCTCTTTTGGTTTCGTTGAATGCTGAAAAGACATTTATATAATTTACGAAATCTGTGGCGTTTGATTAATTTTACCTCGTGAGCAGTTTAAATAACCAAATAGTTTCTGAATTCCGGTTCCAAACCTCGCGTAGCGGTGGAAAAGGCGGACAACACGTAAATACTACTGAAAGTAAAGTAGAGCTTGCTTTTAATGTGGCTGCCTCTGCGTATTTAACTGAAGAACAAAAGTATTTAATTGCCAACAAACTAAAGAACAAGATAGATGGCGATGGCTTATTGCACCTATACGAAAGCACCGACCGCTCTCAACATGCCAATAAAGATACGCTCATAAAAAAAGCGTTGAAGCTAATTGCCGCGGCGCTTATTAAACCTAAAAAGCGCGTACCCACCAAACTAAGCAAAGCTGCCAAGCGCAAGCGGGTAGATAATAAAAAGCACAAAAGCAAAATAAAGAGTGGGCGTAGTAAGAGGATTGAGGATTTATAAGTTATAACTTTAAGCTTAACGCGAAGAAATACTAAAAGTTAACTCTGACGGAAGCGAAAGGTATTACGGCAGTACCGTTACTAAAGTTATTTAAAACATTTATACCAACATAGGGTACTACTCTGTTTTTATATAAACTATAGCCTATTTTATGCTCGCTCATTATATACAGAGAGGGTAAATAAGTAGCGTAATTAGAAGAAGTCGGAATATTCAAACCTATCATTACACTATTGGTTAAAATAAAATTCTTGTATGTAAAAGAAAGTCCGTTATTAATAAACAAAGCATTGGATATATAATTCCAATTAAACTTTGTAATCATCTGGTCTCCCGATGATATATCTGTTTCGGTTTTTGTCGCTCTATATTTTAGATTGTAATGATAATAAGCTATAGAAAGCTCATAACTGAAATACTTATTTAATCTAACAGACATTCCACCCGAGAGACCAAAATTCATCGCAGGACTTACATTTTGCCAAGTAACAGTAGTGATATTGTTTGAAGGACTACCACACCCCCCACCTCCCATGTGACCTATGCCAAAAATATTCTGATACAGATCAGGGCTTTGTTTAGGGATAAAATAAACCGCTTTAGGTTCAACAAAAAAGCTAACCTTTCTAACTTTTAAGGTGTCAGAAGCATTCATATACGTGCTACCCAAAAGTAGCAGTAAGCATATAAATAATTTGTTTAACCGCATGAGGCTTTTTTTGTTTAACAAATATATCAATGTTTAGTATAAGGACAAAACCAAATGATAGCCCGACAAGTTTCTTTAAAGAATGTATTTAGCTGATATTCTTATCAAGCACTTTTATCTTAACAAGACCAACGCTTTGTTTTACACGTTGCAGGATAATAATCTCGTAACCGTTAATACTTCTTCTCTCGTTTACCGCCGGTATTCTGCCAAAGATATAGTTTACATAGCCCGACATGGTATCGTAATGAGGGTTTTCGGGAAGTGCAATGGGTAAAGATTCATTCAAATCTCCTATCTTGGTTTGTGCTTTAATGATGTATTCTGTATCGTTTATCTTTTCAATATCGGGTTTCTCATCATCGTGCTCATCTCTTATCTCCCCAACCAGTTCTTCAATAATATCTTCCATCGTAACAATACCTGCTGTTGCCCCAAACTCATTGGTAACAATAGCTATTTGGGCATGAAGACGTTGAAAATCTCGCAGCAAATCGTTTACCTTCATGCTCTCGGGTACAAAATGTGCCGGGCGCATAATTTCTTTAATGCTTGTAAATCGATTATCTACTACCGCCTTTAGTAAATCTTTACTATGAATGATACCAACCACATTATCTATATCACCCAAGTAAACAGGGAGACGGGAGTACCCTTCTTCTATGATTTTCTTGATAATGTTTTGGTGCCCCATTTCGATATCAATGGCTGAAATACGGTTTTGAGGAACCATAATCTGTTTAATAATACGGTCGTCAAAATCAAATACATTTTGTATCAGCTCGTTCTCGGATTGTTTAATGGCACCCGATTCTTCACTTTCGGTTAGTATCATTCTAAGTTCTTCCTCGGTATGCGAATCGTTAATAGCGCCTTTAATACCCATGATGCGTAAAATAAGCGCGGAGAATTTATTAATAAACCAGATAAACGGACTAAAAACAACAAAGAATACACGTAAGGGCAACGAAAGGGCAATAGATGTATTGAGCGGGTTTCTGATGGCTATAATTTTGGGGGCAAGTTCTCCGAACACAATATGGGCTACAGTTATTAAAGTAAACCCAACCGGAACAGCAATTCTGTGGGCAGTTAAATCGGTTATAGTAAGGTTAAAATAATGTAATAACCTAAGAATAGATTGAGCCACCACATCTTCTCCAATCCAACCAAGGGCAAGACTGGCAAGGGTAATGCCCAATTGCGTTGCCGAAAGGTATTTATCAAGATGCGCAATAATATGAGCCGTCATTTTTGCTCTGCGGCTGCCCGAAGCTACTTTCAGTTCAACCTGCGAGGCGCGTACCTTAACAATAGAAAACTCCGCGGCTACAAAAAAACCATTTAGCAACACTAATAAAATAGTAAATAAATATCCAAGAATCATAATTGTGATTTAGTGTTCAAAAAGAGAAGAAGTGATTAAAAAGGGAATGGTTAACTGTTTGTGTAAAATAATACTGACTCGACCGCCCATTTTTAGTAATTATGCAAACAAAAGTAAGAAATATTTTTGACTTTGCTTTAAACACCCGCTATGCCCCAATCTTTCAGCCTTAGAAAGCTGGTTAATATAAAAAATCCTAACAGTATTTATGTATATGCTGTAATAGTGGGGGTATTATGCGGAATAGCTTCAATGGGATTCTCTTTTATACTTAGCTTGCTTGAGTCATTTTTTAACTCTTTACATACGCAAACTGCTGAAAAGACGGAGACTATAGTTCAAAAAATAAGCTTTGCGGCGCAAAACCCCAGTACCTCCTTAATTGTATTATTTCTGCCTGCCTTTGGTGGGTTAATTGCAGGGTTAATCATACATTTTTTCTGTAAAGATGCCTCAGGAACCGGTACTGATGAAATGATTTACGCCTTTCATTATAAAGAAGGAAAAATAGATACTAAAGTCCCTTTTTATAAAGCTTTGGCTACCTTATTTACCTTGCCAACGGGTGGTAGCGGTGGAAAAGAAGGTCCTATCTCTTTAATAGGGGCGGGTATAGGTGTGTGGTTATCCAACATACTAAAAACAGGTGCAAGAGCAAGGCGTACGTTGTTACTGGCAGGCACAGCCGCCGGTTTGGGTTCCGTTTTTCGTTCTCCTTTAGGAGGGGCACTTACAGCGGCTGAGATGGTTTACCGCCACGATATTGAGAGCGATGCTTTGATACCTTGCTTTATATCATCCGTTACGGCGTATTTGGTTTATATTGGTTATGCCGGTGCCGAATCGGCTTTTCATATCACTACCCCGCAGGCATTTCATGCCAATGAGATTGTATTTTATCTTTTGTTGGGAGGCTTGTGTTTTGCGTTTGGCTATCTGCTTATCAAGGGTTTTAAAGACACCCGCACTTTCTTCGATAAAATAAAAGTACCCAAATGGTTAAAACCTGCCATTGGTGGTTTGCTTACGGGGGCAATTGCTATTTTATTCTTTAGTATTTCAGGTACCGGAAACGATTATTTAAGTTATGTCATAAACGGGCATTTCCCCGATTATTTCCCCATAGAAGGAGCCATTGCCGTGGTACTTAGTTGTTTGGCTATTGCCTTTTTAAAGATTGTTGCCAGCACCTTAACTATTGGTAGCGGAGGTTCTGCGGGTATATTTGGACCGTCTTTATTTATTGGCGCTATGTTGGGGGCGGCGGTGGGTACTTTGGCTCAATTAGTGTTCCCTAATCAACAGGTAAGCATAGCATCTTTTATGGTAATTGGCATGGGCGCTTTTTATGCCGGTGTGGCACAGGCTCCGGTGGCGGGTATTGTTATGATTATTGAGATGAGTGGTAACTACTCCCTACTGCCTCCCATTATTATTGTATCGGTATTTACCTTTCTGCTCTCGCGCAGAATCTCTTTCTATAAAAATCAGGTAGATAACCGATTTAAATCTCCCGCACATAGTTACAATATGCGTAATGATGTGTTGGAAGGCACTACTTTAAAAGACTTTTTCCCCGAATTCAGGGTGTTGGCAACCGCTAATGCCAACTGGACTTTTTCGGAACTAAAACATCATGCGGCCAATACACATGCCAGTGATTTTGTTGTGATTGATGATGATTGGAACTATTTGGGTAATGTTTCTTTAAGAAACATAATCGTAAAAAAAGAAGATCAGGAAAATCCTATTAGTAATTACATCGAAAAAATACCTTCTGTAAACAGCAACGAGAATTTAAGTAAAGCACTTAATATAATACTTGAACACGATATAGATAAAGTAGCTGTAATTGAGAAAGATAAGTATGTAGGTTATGTACGTTACCGAGATATATTTGAAGCTTATAATACCAAAGTTAAGCAGATTTAAAGTTCCTTAGAATAAAAAATTAGTCTAAAAAAGATATATTTGTCTTTCAAAATGAACCGCTTTAAACGCATAACTGTTATACTTAAAAGCGTTATCGTCATGCTGAACTTGTTTCAGCATCTGTTAAGATTCCGAAATAAGTTCGGAATGACAGCCCTCTTCTTAATTCTTGGCTCTCTCGTTTTGTTTAGCTGCAAGAAATACCCCGAAGATCATAAATTTATGGAGTTTGATTCTCCTGCAATTAGATTACAAGGCACTTGGTTGCTTACCAAATATTCCATGAATAACGGAGATTCTACTAATTATTTATATAACCAATATGATGGCTATAATTTTATTGGTACGCCAACGCCGGCTTCTCAATACGGCAATCTTCTTTTAGAGGTAGGTACTTCCGAAAACAGCTTTCATCAATACCCCATTAATATCTATAGTATTGGCGGTGTTGGTACGGTTAAATTTATAAATGATAAGAATTACTTAACTATAAATTTTGCCGTTACGGGATATAAATACTACCCTTCCTCTTATAATGATACGGTATTTATTTACAGCCCGTTTGTAGATAGCTCTGCATGGAATATAAGAGAATTAACTAAGACCAACCTTATACTAAACAATACCATTAACCATACCAGTTACAGTATAGAATTTACCAAGCAGAAGATATGAAGCCTCTGTTTAGGATATTGCCTGTGCTGGTTATCCTTAGTAGTTTATTTGTAGGTTGCCACAAATACCCCGAAGACCCTTTTATTTCTTTTAGAAATCCTGTTAAACGTATAGAAGGCACATGGAATATTACCTCATATCAAATATATGGTATAGAGCATAGTCAGGATTTTGATAATTTGTTAGCACCAAATACATTAACTGATTTAAAAGTCGATTTTGGGGATCCTACTCTTGATCCCCCAGCTACTTTTTATATGCAAAGTGCCGTAGGCGGTACTTATTTTTTGGACAATAATAATAAAACCATTTCGTTTATGTGCGCTGGTTTAATTAATAATGGAGATAGTACTGGATATAAATTCTTTAAAAGTGCGCTTAAGCTATCAAGATTTTATAATAATTATGGATTCTCTCCTGATTACACCATTATAGAACTTTATGGTAAACATCTTCACATTAGCAATAATGGAACCGATATTTACTTCAAGAAACAGTAGGAATAAACCCTATTTCTTAACTCGCTCTACATAAGCAGAGGTACGGGTATCAATCTTAATTTTATCGCCCTCGTTTACAAACAAAGGTATCATTACGGTAGCACCGGTTTCAACCGTACAGGTTTTTAATGTATTAGAACTGGCAGTATCTCCTTTAATACCCGGTTCGGTATAGGTAACATCAAGTTCTACAAAAGTTGGTGCTTCAGCTAATATAGGGGTATCCTCTTCAAAGGTTATCTTTACTTCCATACCTTCTTTCAGAAATTTCAACCCATCACCTAAGGTTTTAGCAGATATATGTACCTGGTCAAAAGTCTCGTTATCCATTACCACAATAAAATCGCCTTCGGTATAAATAAACTGCATCATTTTGTATTCAACTCTTACCAAAGTAACTTCTTCGCCCGAACGGAAACGGTTTTCAGTTTGTTTGCCGTTCATTAAGTTGCGCATTTTAGCCTGGTAAAAAGCACGTAAATTACCCGGTGTGCGGTGTTGCCATTCTGTAATTAAACAAAGTTCTCCGTTGTATCTAAGTACTGAACCAATGTTAACGTCTCCTGTATTTGCCATGTTTTATTAATTTACGATTTGTTTATTTACATTTAATTATTTTACTGTTCACTGCTTACTGCTAACTGTTCGCTGGTTACACCCATCGCGCAGAATTTATCTATGCGGGAAGAAATACGTTCATCAGCCGATTTACTTTCCAGTTCTATGATATAGCCGCTAATAGCTTTTTTTACGTTGTCAAAGGTTTGAACGGGATTGTTATGCGCGCCACCAAAAGGCTCGGGTATAATACCGTCAATCAGTTTGTTTGCCAGCATATCTTCGGCAGTAAGCTTTAGGGCTTCGGCAGCTTTTTCTTTAAAATCCCAGGTGCGCCACAAAATAGTAGAACAATTCTCGGGAGAGATAACAGAGTACCAGGAGTTCTCCAACATCACTACTTTATCGCCAATACCAATACCAAGCGCACCACCGGATGCACCTTCGCCAATTACAATACAAATAACAGGTACTTTTAGCTGACACATTTCCAACAGGTTTCTGGCAATGGCTTCCCCTTGTCCGCGTTCCTCCGCTTCCAAGCCGGGGAAAGCACCGGGGGTGTCAATAAAGGTAATAATAGGTTTGTTAAACTTCTCTGCAATACGCATCAGGCGTAAGGCTTTGCGATAACCCTCGGGGTTTGGCATCCCGAAGTTACGGAACTGACGCTCCTTAGTGTTTCTGCCTTTTTGCTGACCAATCAGCATATATGTTTTCCCGTCAATATCGCCAAAACCACCTACCATGGCTTTATCATCCTTAACGGTGCGGTCGCCATGCAATTCTATAAAGTTGCCGCCTGTTAAGGTGTTTATATAATCAAGGGTATAAGGTCTTTCGGGGTGGCGAGATAGCTGCACCCTTTGCCATGGGGTAAGCGATGAATAGAGCTGTACTTTGGTTTCCTGTATCTTGTCTTCCATTTGTTTAATAGAGGACGAAACATCTACTTTACTTTTGGTGGCTACATCTTTTAATTTCTGAAGCTCTTTTTCAAGGTCTTCTATTGGTTTCTCAAAATCAAGATAAGTCATTAAATTTTAAAATTAGGAGGGGCAAATATAGTAATAATCTAAAAGTAGACTTATAGGGTATTTTTTAGAATGAATAGACACTTAGCAAATCCCTTAATACCGGAAATATAGAAGCAATACGTTTTAAAAAATGTAAATCATTGATAACATGATAAATATTTGGGAAAACCGTGTAGTTATCAACAGCTTACCCTTTTTGGGTTAATATCTATCAAAAAATAAACCGCTTTTCTTGTAACTTTTTTCTCTTTTCTACGTATAAGTAGCATGTAGGCATTCATAAATAACCTCAACCTTAAAAACCAAACATAGTACATGATGCAAAACAGAATTAATCGCGCTAAAAATATAAGCCATGACCCGAGCCTTTTAAGGCGAACAGCATGGCGCAATAATGAAATAATTAAAAATAGAAGCCATGAAAACAAAACTACTTATCATCATCATGTCTTTGGGCATTACATCGTGCCTAATGGCACAAATGTCTGTGGGTACCTTATCCTCTACGATTAGCGAAACGCAACAGGCAGACGAGCAAAAAGCCCGCGAGTTCTTTATACGGCAAAAACATAATCTGAAAGATTATGACGAATACATTACTGCCTGGAGAAAGGAATACAAAAATATTAAACAAAGAGAAAATCAGCGCGGCAGCAATAATGCAGTTACCGCTGCCAACGCAGGCTGTACGAACATTGACTTTGAACAAGGCAATTTAACCGGATGGACTACCTCAAGCGGTTATAACCCACTGTTTAACGCTTCGGGTTGTTGCCCAACACCGGGTGGTATTCAGGCAGTAACATCAGGTAGCAACTTAGACTATTATGGAGGGTTTCCAACTGTTTGTCCGGGCGGAAACTACTCTTTAAAATTAGGTGATAGCCTGATAGGAGGGCTTGCCAACCGCATTGAACAAACATTTTTGGTAAACAGCAGTAACAGTAATTATTCCTATAAATACGCTGTTGTGTTGCAAGACCCCGGGCATCCGCCAACAGAACAACCTTATTTTATGGTTGAAATGCTGGATAGCAACGGTAATCAAATACCTTGTACCTATTATGAAGTAGCAGCCGGTGCCAATATACCGGGCTTTCAAAACTCTACCGTACTGGCAGGTGTTATTTATAAACCATGGACAACCGTTGCCGTTGATTTAAATCCATACATAGGGCAAAATATTACGGTACGTTTTACCACCTATGACTGCTCGTTGGGCGGGCACTTTGGCTATGCTTATGTAGATGGATCCTGCATGCCGTTTTTTGCCGCTCAAAACGCTAATTTCTGCTCTAACAGCAATATTCATATTTGTGCTCCAACCGGTTTTGGAGCGTATAATTGGAGTGGTCCGGGTATTGTAGGAAACACAGGCAATATTTGCGCTACTGTAAATGCAGCGGGAACCTATACTGTGCAACTTACTACTGTTACCGGTTGCATTATCCCTATGACGTATAATATAGCCAGTGTACAAGCGCCAACGGCATCGTTTACAACAAACAACCAATCTTGTAATGGCGCGGTTAGTTATACCAATACATCTGTAGGAACAGGTTTAACCTACTCATGGAATTTTGGCGATGGTACAACATCTGCCTCAACAACACCCACACATACCTATAACAGTACAGGAACCTATACTAATAGTCTAGTTGTTCATGCTACCAATGGGTGTAGCGATACAACTTCGCAAATGGTAACTATATTCCCCAAACCGGTAGCTCAGTTTTTATTTACCACAGCTTGCGCGGCTAATAATGTTGCATTTACTAATACCTCATCTTATTTAGGTGGTTCCATTACCAGTATGTGGGCTTTTGGAGACGGCGCTACATCAACACTTTTAAATCCCTTACACGCGTACTCAGCAGGGGGTAATTATAATGTGCGGCTTGTAATAACAGATACAAATACTTGTAAAGATAGTATCGTTAAAGTAGCCAACATTTATAATTTACCTTCAACAAGCTTCAGTGTTTCAACCGTTTGTCAGGGAAATAATACAACGTTTACTAATACGTCTTCTGTAGCGGGGTCTACGCTTACCGGATATGCGTGGAGTTTTACAAACGACGGAACCATTGATAATACAACACAAAACCCTACTAATGTATATCCTGCAAGCGGAACTTATACGGCAAGTTTGCAGGTAACCAGTACACAGGGTTGTGTAAGCACTGCTACAAACACGGTTGTTGTTAATCCAAATCCGGTAATTAGCTTTTCTTTTACAGATGCCTGTGCGGGAGCTAATGTTACTTTTAATAATAATTCAACTATTGCACCCGGAAGCATTGTGCAAAGCGTTTGGAGTTTTGGCGATGGAGCTACTTCCACTCAAACATCCCCTCAGCATAGTTACACATCTGCAAATCCATATACTATTACCTTAAGCGAAACCAGTAATAATGGTTGTGTGGCAAGTGGCAGTCAGACAATAGCGCCATATCCATTACCTGTTGTAAACTTTACCGCGAATTCTGTTTGCCAATTGCAGGCGAACATTTTTACAAATACTTCAAGTGTCGCAAGCGGCAGTATTACCGCATGGGCATGGGACTTTAACAGTAACGGAATAATAGAAAGTACAACTCAGAACCCCGGTTATATCTATTCTCAGGGGGGTAATTTTAACTGTACGCTTCATGCTACTTCAAACTTTGGTTGTACAGATTCTGTAACAAAAGTCGTTACAGTATATTATAATCCACACGCAAACTATACAGCGTCTATGGCTTGTGATGGAGCTGCTACACAATTTGCAGATGCTTCTACTTCTCAAAATGGAATTATAACCGCATGGGCATGGGATTATACAAGCAACGGAACCTTTGATAATACTACGCAAAACCCTTCTACGATATATCCTTCAAATGGAACCTATTCGGTAACCTTACAAGTAACCAGTTCTTTAGGGTGTGTGAGTTCTATAACCAATACCATCGTTGTATATCCTAATCCTACTGTAGTATTCTCAGTTAATAATGCCTGTGCAGGTGGTACTTTTACTTTTACTAATAACTCCACCATTACAAACGGAAGTAATGTACAAAGTCTTTGGAACTTTGGCGATGGGGCAAGCTCTACTCAAATAGCGCCACAACACAGTTATACAAACGCAACTACCTATAATGTTACTTTAACCGAGACAAGTAATTACGGTTGTTTGACAACCGGCAGTCAAACGGTTGTGGCATATCCTAAGCCTAATGCAAACTTTAGTGCCAATGCGGTTTGTCAGTTGCAAGCTGATGCGTTTAATAACACCTCAAGCATTTCAAGTGGCAGTATTGCTTCTTATGGATGGGATTTTACCAGTAACGGAACAATAGATAATACCGCCCAAAACCCAAGCTATACCTATTCAGTAGGAGGCAGTTACAATTGCACACTACATGCTACTTCTAATGAAGGTTGTACAGATTCTATTACCAAGCCCATTACTATATATTTTAATCCTGTTGCAAACTTTAATGCCACATCGGTTTGTTATGGCATGTCTGTGCAGTTTATGAATACATCTACCTCTCAGAACGGAACAATTACTGTTTACGATTGGGATTTTACCAGCAACGGAACGGATGATAACGTATCTGAAAACCCAAGTAATAATTATGCCGCTGCCGGATTGTATTTAGTAACACTGCAAGTCCAAAGCAATTATGGTTGTCAGAATACGATTAAAAAACCTGTACGAGTAAACCCTACACCGGTTGCGGATTTTGCCGTAGCACAACAAAAAGGGTGCTCCTATAATATGTGTGTGGGAATGATTAACAACTCAACTATGCAGGGAGGCAGTATTGCAAGTTGGTTATGGAATTTTGGTGATAATACAACTTCTTCTCAAAACTCGCCTGTACATTGCTTTAAAAGCGGTACTTTTAATGTTAGCCTAACAGTTGTTTCTGATAGCGGATGTACATCTACTACTACAATCAATAATGCTATAACCGTATATCCAAGTCCTGTAGCGGGTTTTATGTACACCCCTGAGAGTGTTGATATTATAGACCCTACCGTTACCATCGAAAATCAGGCAGAGGGAGCTACGGGGTATATTTATTATCTATCTGATGGATATGTTGTCGCAGGTCATCCTAACTTTACGCATACGTTTACAAGCGACGTTCCTCAAAATTACACCGTGCTACAGATAGTTACCAATAGCTTTGGCTGTAGAGATTCTATAACACACGATATAATTATTAACCCCGGATACACTTTTTATATACCAAACACCTTTACACCTAATGGAGATGGTTTGAACGAGGTTTTTAAAGGGGTTGGCATAGGTATAACAAGTTACACCATTATGATTTTTGACAGATGGGGAGAAATGATATTTCAATCTAACAGCTTAGACCAGGGGTGGGATGGTACCTTTAAAGGTAAAGGTGGAAACGTGGTACAGGAAGGAGTTTATGTTTGGAAAGTTCAGTTAAGAGACGAAAAGAATAACGAACATGATTTTGACGGAACAGTTTCTGTGATAAAATAAACTTAAAGAAATAGGCGCTGCTGGTTTGTTTTTTTGTGTAAAAACTACAATTTAGTTAAATCTAAAAAAGAAATAAACCACAGATGCCCACTCTCTTTTAACTCCGCTGGCATAACCAATCGTGCTATGACTGCTGTTTTCAACCGTACCATCATTTTTTACGTAGCCTATGGTAGAGTGGGATGAATTCTCAACAGTACCGTCATTCTTTACATAACCAACCGTGCTATGACTACTATTCTCAATAGTACCATCGTTCCTGATGTAACCAATGGTTGAATGAGACGAGTTCTCAATAGTACCGTCATTCTTAATATAGCCCGAAGTGCTATGACTGCTGTTCTCAATAGTACCATCATTCTTAATATAGCCTGATGTGCTGTGGCTGCTGTTCTCTATAGTTTGTGCTGTTAATGCCCCTGTGCTTAGTATAGCAGCAATTACAATTAGTTTTTTCATAATGATGGTATTTAATTTATGAGTAAAGATAGAATCTGTTTACGTTTTAAAAGAATTTTTTATTCAATACTTTTTTTGCCGCAAAAAAGTATTCAAAAAGCCACCACGAAAGCCAACCTAAAGGGTTATATAAATCTCCAGTTGAAACAGTGGGCAGCCCGACCGAACGCGGAGCAGTTTAGCCTGTGTGTGGCAGATCGTTTGGTCTTGACTTTTTGTTTCTTTTTCGTCAAGGAAAAAGAAAACACATTAAAGAGCTCATAGTTTAATTACCACCCAATATTTATCATTCAACATTTACCATTTCCCTTTATCTTCGCAATCGTTGAATAACAAGTATAAAATATTTATTCTTGGTCCGGCTTACCCCTTGCGTGGTGGCCTGGCTACCTTTGATGAATTGTTTTGTAAATCCTTATGTGATTTAGGACATGATGCGCAAATAGTATCTTACGCATTGCAATACCCTAACTTTTTGTTCCCGGGCTCTACACAGTATGATACAAGCGGCATTGCGCCTAAAGGATTAAAGATACATACGCTTATAAATTCGGTAAATCCTTTTAATTGGATAAAGACAGCAAGATTTATTAAAAAAGAAAAGCCCGATTTCTTAGTGGTTCGTTTCTGGATTCCTTTTATGGGACCGGCTTTAGGAAGTATTTGCCGATTGATAAATAAAACACAGACCAAGGTTATTGCCATTACAGATAATGTTATTCCGCATGAGAAGAGGGTAGGGGATACCCCTTTTGCCAAATATTTTATTAATGCCTGCGATGGTTTTGTTACCATGAGTCAGGCTGTGATGAATGATTTGCATACGTTTACTTCCTCTCCGCATAAGAAATTTTTATTACATCCGCTTTATACTTCTTTTGGAGAGAAGCTTGATAAATTAGAAGCAAGAAAGAAGCTTAATCTTCCGTCTACTGATAAAACAGTTTTATTCTTCGGGTTAATCCGTCAGTACAAAGGGTTGGATTTATTGCTGGAAGCTATGGCAGACAATCGCATCAAAGCCATGAATATAAAGCTGCTTGTGGCAGGAGAGTTTTATGAAGATAAAAAGGCTTACACAGATATTATGGAGAAACACAACCTGAAAGATAACGTAGTCTTATACGATGCTTTCATTCCGAATGAAGAAGTGAAAACTTATTTCTCTGCTGCTGATTTACTGGCGCTGCCCTATAAACATGCTACACAGAGCGGCGTTACACAGGTTGCGTTTCATTTTGAGAAACCAACCATTGTTACCAATGTGGGTGGTCTCGCGGAGATTATACCCGATAAAGTTTGTGGCTATGTGGTAGATTCAAACCCTGTTGCTATTGCGGATGCGATGGTAGATTACTTTACCAATAACCGTGAAGCATCCATGACAGCTGCCATGCACGAAGAAAAAAAGAAATACGACTGGAGTATTTTCTCTAACCATATTATTGACCTTTATAAGCAAATTAAATGATCATAAGAAGCAAAGCACCCTTACGTATAGGCTTGGCAGGCGGAGGCACGGATGTATCACCTTACTCGGATATATATGGCGGTGCCATTTTAAACGCTACGATAGATTTATATGCCTACGCGTCTTTAGAGCCTTTAAGTAACGGTAAAATAGAATTCTGTATTGATGGAACTGATAAGTGCATTACTTTAAATACTGCAAAACAACTGGAACTTGTTGATGGCTTTGAATTATTTATAGGTGTATATAACCGCGTTATCAGACAATTTAATTTACCCGCGCAATCATTCCGATTAACTTCTTATATAGAAGCTCCGCAAGGGAGTGGCTTGGGCACTTCTTCAACTATTGTGGTTTCTTTATTGGGTGCTTTTACCGAGTGGTTAAAGCTTCCTTTAGGTCAGTACGATATTGCCCATTTAGCGTATGAAATAGAGCGCATAGATTTAAATATGTCCGGAGGCAAGCAAGACCAATATGCCGCGACCTTCGGGGGTATTAATTATATTGAGTTTCTTTCTAATGACAGGGTAATTGTTAATCCTTTACATTTAAAGAACGAGGTTTTGTATGAACTGGAGTTTAACCTGCTTTTATACTTTACCGCCACACAGCGCTTATCGGCTACCATAATTAATGAGCAGGTACAGAACGTAAAAGATAAGAACGAAAAATCTGTTGATGCCATGCACAACCTGAAAGAGCAGGCGCATCAAATGAAAGACAGTTTGCTGCGTGGAGAGCTCACTAAAATTGGAGAGATACTGCATTTTGGCTGGCACAACAAAAAACAAATGGCCGCTTCTATTTCTAATAGTTTAATAGATAACGTTTACCAAACCGCTTTGCAACATGGCGCTACCGGAGGTAAAATATCGGGCGCGGGCGGAGGTGGTTTTATGTTTTTCTTTTGTCCGGGTGTTACCAAAATTAAAGTTGCCCGTGCGATAGAAAGTATTGGAGGAAAGGTACAGCCCTTTAAATTTACCCAACAAGGTTTAACTACCTGGACAATATAAATAGCAAAAGGCAACCTTTGTTCCTAACTTTGAATATATGCGAAAAATACTGCTGATAAGCGATACGCATGGCTATTTTGATGAGAAACTGGTTAAATACATCAACACGGTTGATGAGGTTTGGCATGCCGGAGATATTGGTACTGTAGCTGTTTGCCATAAAATTGAGCAATTAAAGCCTCTGCGGGCGGTGTATGGTAATATAGACGGACAGGAACTACGCAAGATATACCCCTTGAACAACATTTTTACCTGCGAGGGGGTAAAAGTGCTGATTACCCATATTGGCGGTTATCCCAATAGGTATCATGCAGAAGCCGCAACCCTTATTTTGCAAGAGAAACCTGCCCTTTTTATATGCGGACACTCTCATATTCTTAAAATTATATACGATAAACAGTTTAGTTTGCTTCATTTAAACCCGGGCGCATGTGGTATGCAGGGCTTTCATCAGGTAAAAACAGCTTTGCGCTTTGCTATAGAAGATAAAGAGATTAAAAACATGGAAATTATTGAATTAGGCAAAAGGGCATAGCCAATTGTTAAAAAAAGTCTTGATTTTAACGTAAAAAGAGCATTTCAATGTTAAGAAATCATTACCAATATTAAATAATTGCTAATTTTTACGATTTTACTTGACTGGTATAGGTAAAATGTACGACCTTTGCGTCGCAGTAAAAAGCCTAACCAAAAAAATTAAATGATAGCCGAGCGCAGCGAATACATGAGTGCAAAAGCTATAAACAATTAAAAACGAATAAAACCAAAAAAAATGAAGACCAACAATCAATTTCTTGATTCAATTATCGAGACTCAAACTGAAGCCATAAACAGCTGGGTTGATTCTACGAAAAAAATCCAAACAGCTTTAGTAGGTGGTAACATCGCTACAGAAGCTCAATCTATCTACAAAGAGTGGATGGACAAACAAATGGGTGTGTTTAGCGGTATGCAAGCTAGCTTTGCTAAAGTTGACACAAACAAACCGGAAGAGTTTTTAAAAAACTGGTATAACCAACAATTAGCGGAAGTAAAGAAAATGACTGATTTTAACCAAGGGTTATTCAGCACTATCTCTAACTTCGGTAAGTCTCCTGCTGATTATATGACTAACTACAATCAAGCTAACCAAGCTTGGACTAACATCTACAACACTTGGATTAGCACATTGAATACTACTTACGATACTTTTTCTAAAAACATTCCGAGCGCTTTAAATAAAGATGCTTTCAAGAATATTTTTGAAGGTAACAAAGTGTATTTAAAATTACAAGAGTTTTGGCAACCGGCTTTTGCTTCTTTCCAAAATGGTAATTTCTCTGTTGATGGATTTAAAAAATTCATGCAACCTGATGCTTACAAAGCAATCACCGAGCAAATGTTCCAGTCTATGTACGGTCAGGCTACTTTGAAAGATGTATTTGACGCTTCTATCAAAAAAATTCAGGATTATTTTGTTAACCAACATAACTTATCTAAAGAATACACAAGCACTTTCACTAACATCTCTAATGAGTTCCCTCAATTAGTATCCGGTGATTTTGCTAAACTTACCGATATGTACAAGCACGCGCAAAACGTGTTTGCTAAGAGCTTTGAGCCAATCTTAAAATTAACTCAAGCCGGTAAAGAAAAAGAAGCTATTGAAGCAAATATCGAGTTATTAGATAAAATCTCTGAATACTCTGTAAAACAAGCTCAATTGCAACAGCACTTATATGCTACTACGCAAAAAGCGATGGAAGAAGCTGCTAAAAAAGCTTTCGAAAAAATGACTCCCGAAACTTTGCAACAACAAAGCTTTACTGAGTTTTATAACGAGTGGTTAAAAACTAACGAAACTTTGTTTACCGAGCTTTTCGAATCAAGCGAATACTCTAAATTAAAAGGTGAGATTTTAAGCATCTCTATGGATGTTAAAAAACAATTTGAAAAACAATACGAAAGCGTATTTGCTATCTACCCGATTGTTTTTAAAAGCGAAACAGAAGAATTATACAAAACTGTTTATGAATTAAAGAAACAAGTAAAAGCTCTTGAAACACGTTTAGCCGCTCAAGGCGCTGCATCTCTTTCTTTTGACGATGAAGAGAAAACTACTAAAACAACTGTAGCAAAGAAAAAGTAATTTTTTTGCTGCCCACGCCATGGGAAGAACCTCCGTTGTAATACAGCGGAGGTTTTTTATGCGCTTATTTTTTCTAAATCGTTCAGGTAATCCTGCTGAAGGTCTTCGTGCAGGGTACTAACAAGGGTATTAATCTTTTTTAATTGTTGGCCATACATATTAACCAGCAACGGACTCTTGGGGTAGGGTATACCCGATTGCTTTAACTGACTGCAAAAGTAAATCAGTACCTCTGCACTAAGGGCTTTATCGTTTACATATTTGCTGTATTTGCCCAATGTGCGCAATAGTTTGCGTAAACCCTTTTTTACATAATACAAATTGGGTTGGCTTTTTAAAGCATTGATGTGTTCTTCTATCTCGGCTTTTACTTCGTTTATAAAAGCTTGTTTGTTGGTTGATTCAAACAACAAATAGGTAAGGTACTCTTTATTATCTTTTTTGTATTTGGCAAGCGCTATACATAGTTCCAGCAACTCGGCAGGAGGTATTAACTGCAATTCTTTTTTTAATTCGCTTAAACTGTTTGACTTCATATTGCGTTGTTGTTTTTAATTCTTGTAATATGGTGTTCGCCAAAAGGCTCGGCTCATTGTGTGTAAATATACTCCATAGCATTGAGCTGCTATAACCTTATGTATAGAAATTACTCAACCATAGAGGCAGGCAGGGTTTGTATCTTATTTGTAGCCGCGTTGTTTTTTTGCTATATTATAGGGACAATGTTTTTTTGTTTTATATTTGTTTTTGTATGAAAAAACTTGCTTCCGTTATAGTTCTTATCTCATTGTTTGTTTCTACCAGTAGTTTTGCTCAGGATTTGATTGTGAAGCAGGATAATTCTAAGGTTTTTTGTAAAGTTATTAGTCAGGATAGCACAGCCATTTATTATAAACAGGATAAGGACAATATAAACACCGAGTTAAGTATTAATAAAAAAGATGTCTTTAGATGTTTTACAAAGGCTAACGGGATGATATTTGAGAACAAAATACTTAGCCCTGTTGCAAAGGTTGAAGTAAAAAAAGATTCTATTCTTACAATTAAAAAAGATTCTGTTAATCAAGCTAATATTATCAAATTAAAAAGAGACTCTGTATTATCTTTAAATGATTCTATTCTCATTAAAAAGGGAATATATTTATATCATGGGTATCCTATAGGTAGGAAAGGAATTTTAAAACTTATGCAGAGAAATACAGAAGCACATGATGAAATGGAAACCGCAATAGGTGAGTCTTATTTTGGAACAATTACTGCAATTGTAGGAGGAAATGTGGCTGGCGCAGGTTTTGCTAATTTAATTTTAGGGAAACCACATGCTATAGCAGAATTAGGAATTGGAATAGGGTTAGGTTTATTATTTATTCCAATTAAATTTTCCTATCATAAGATGGTTAGAAAAGCAGTTAAACTATATAATACTAAAGTTAGGGTAGCAAATGCAAGCCCACCTACATTTCAGTTAGATATGGCATCTACGGGTGTAGGTATTGCTTTAAAGTTTTAGAGGGCAATCGAGTTTATAAGAAATTGCGTTAGGGTAGCTCAGCTTCTTTTATTATTTTTTATTGGTATCGTTGGCATTTAGCAACGAAAATCTTTTTGTATACACCGTCATGCTGAACTTGTTTCAGCATCTGAGATTCCGAAACAAGTTCGGAATGACGAATGTGTGCAAAGCCCGATGGCGTAACCGCCGGAACGCCCAAACATTCCCCCTTCAAAGGGGGGAAACACCAGTACCGGAACGCTCCAATTTTATAGATTTGATAATTACGGGATAATTTATAGTTTTGCCCCCCTAAAATTTCGGATTGAAACACAAGAACAAATAGTCAGATTGTAAATAGTAAAATTGTAAATCAATAAATCGTAAATAAGAAACATGAATAGTTCGATCATTTATTTAGTTCCTGCCCTTGGTATTGTGGGCTTATTGGTAATGGCCATCAAATCGGCATGGGTTAGCAAACAAGATGCCGGCGACAAAAACATGCAAGAACTGGCAGGTTATATAGCCGATGGGGCTATGGCGTTTTTAAAAGCAGAATGGAAGGTATTAAGTATTTTTGTGGTGTTTGCAGCTGCTTTATTGGCCTATTCAGGCACTGTGCACGAGGTGCATGGCAAAGAAATACACTCAAGCTGGATAATCTCCATAGCATTTATTATAGGTGCTGTGTTTTCGGCTACTGCCGGTTATATTGGTATGAAGGTAGCTACCAAAGCCAACGTGCGTACTACACAGGCGGCTCGTACCAGTCTGGCTCAGGCATTAAAAGTGTCGTTTACAGGTGGTACTGTAATGGGTTTAGGTGTAGCCGGTTTAGCAGTACTTGGTTTAGGTGGTTTATTTATTGCTTTCTTATCGTACTTCGGTAATTTAGGTGAGAATACGGTAAAAACTGCCATTGAGGTATTAACCGGTTTCTCTTTAGGAGCTGAGTCTATTGCATTATTTGCCCGTGTAGGTGGTGGTATTTATACTAAAGCTGCTGACGTTGGTGCTGATTTGGTTGGTAAAGTAGAAGCAGGTATTCCTGAAGATGATGTGCGTAACCCTGCTACCATTGCCGATAACGTTGGCGATAACGTAGGTGATGTTGCCGGTATGGGTGCCGATTTATTTGGTTCTTATGTGGCTACTATACTTGCTACCATGGTATTAGGACAAGAAATTGTGGTGAAAGATAATTTCGGAGGGATGTCTCCTATCTTATTACCGATGATAATTTGCGGTTTAGGTATCCTTTTCTCTATAGTAGGTACTTGGTTTGTTCGTATTAAAGACGAAAAATCAAACGTACAGAACGCTTTAAATATGGGTAACTGGTCATCTATGATACTTACCGTTATAGCTTCTTACTTTGTAGTAAACTGGATGTTACCGGATGGTGACATTGTTTTACGTGATATTACCTTTACTAAAATGGGTGTATTTATGGCAATTATTGTAGGTACTGTTGTTGGTGCTATCATGAGTATTGTTACCGAGTATTACACAGCTATGGGCAAAAAGCCTGTTCTTTCTATTATCCGTCAATCTTCAACCGGACATGCAACTAACATTATTGCCGGTTTATCGGTTGGTATGAAATCTACCGTTATTCCTATGCTAACCTTAGCAGCAGGTATTATGGCTTCTTATCATTTTGCAGGTTTATACGGTGTGGCTATTGCTGCTGCCGGTATGATGGCTACTACGGCTATGCAATTAGCTATTGATGCCTTCGGACCCATTGCCGATAACGCAGGTGGTATTGCCGAGATGAGTCAGTTACCTCCCGAAGTTCGTGAACGTACCGATAATTTAGATGCTGTTGGTAACACAACTGCAGCAACAGGTAAAGGATTTGCTATTGCATCTGCAGCTTTAACCTCATTAGCTTTATTTGCAGCTTTTGTGGGTATTGCAGGCATCTCAGCGATTGATATTTACAAAGCAAACGTGTTAGCTGGTTTGTTTGTGGGTGCTATGATTCCATTTATATTCTCTGCATTATGTATTCAGGCAGTTGGTAAAGCTGCTATGGATATGGTTAATGAGGTTCGTCGTCAGTTCCGCGAAATTCCTGGTATTATGGAATACAAAGCAAAACCTGAATACGAAAAATGCGTGGCCATCTCCACCAAAGCTTCTATCCGCGAGATGATGATGCCGGGCGCTATTGCTTTAATTACTCCGGTTATTGTTGGTTTCATTTTCGGTCCTGAAGTATTAGGTGGTTTATTGGCAGGTGTTACCGTTAGCGGTGTGTTAATGGGTATCTTCCAAAGCAATGCCGGTGGCGCATGGGATAACGCTAAAAAATCTTTTGAGAAAGGTGTAAACATTAACGGTGAGATGTTCTACAAAAAATCAGAACCACACAAAGCTTCTGTAACAGGAGATACTGTAGGAGATCCATTTAAAGATACTTCAGGTCCTTCAATGAACATCTTGATTAAATTAATGTCAATTGTGTCATTAGTAATAGCTCCTTATATAGCGGTTAATAGTGGTTGTACAGATGGTAACAAAGCAGGCTTTACCTGCAACATTAATGGTAAAGAATGTGTTTGCAGCAGTCAGGCACAATGCGACAGTATGCAAAACGCTGCCGAAAAAGATATTTTAGAGTTAAACGGACACTTTGATGTGGATGGTTCTCACAGCTCGGTTGGGTTTAGTGTGGTGCATTTAATTTCAAGCACCAAAGGAACCATCAATATTGATAGTGGTTATATTAACTTTCAGGATACGTTAGGTAACAAGGTTTTTATTGAGATGGATATGACGTCTATCAACACGCAAAGTGAAATGCGCGACGACCATCTGAAAAACAAAGAATCGTTTTTTGATGTAGCTAAATACAAAAAAGCCACGTTTGTAGCATCGGAAGTGTTTGAAGATACCAGCAGCACAGCAACCTTCAATTATATTGCCAAAGGCAAGCTAACCCTAAAGGGTATTACCAAAGATGTTACCTTAGGATTTAACTACGTGGGGGTGGTAGAAAACATAATGGCTGATGAAACAGGCGTAGAACAAAAAACTAAGATAGCGGGTTTTGAAGGGGTTGCCGTTATCAGCCGAAAAGATTTTAACATTGGTACTGCCGGTATTGGCGATGAAGTAACCATTACCATTGCTTTAGAAGCTGTTCAGTCGGTTAAGTAAATTGGTTTAAGATATTTAAGCAAAGCCGTTGCACCTGAAAGAGCAACGGCTTTTTCTTTTATAATTTAAGAATATTCTTAAATTTGAAACATATAAAACAACAGCTATGAAAAAAAGAGTCTTTGTATTACTTGCCATTTTATTTTTATTTTCAATTGCGAAGGCTCAGCTTGGTAAAGAAGCCTGGCATTGGCAATTTGGAGATGGTGCCGCTTTAGATTTTAGTTCAGGGACCCCTGTTGTAGGAACCAGCGCAATTTATACTCGCGAGGGATGTGCCTCTATTAGTGATGCAAATACCGGGAATTTATTATTTTACACAGACGGAACTTATGTGTATAATAAAAACAATGCTCAGATGCCTAATGGGTATGGTTTATATGGCAATACATCAACTACGCAGTCTGCTTTAATTGTACCTAAACCGGGCAGTTCAACAATCTATTACATTATTACTTGCGATGACCAAGGGGGATCTAATGGTGTTTGTTATTCTATTGTAGATATGAGTTTAAACGGTGGTTTGGGTGATGTTTCAGGTACAAAAAACACGTTACTTTCGGCCCCTCCAATGACGGAAAAATTAGTAGGAGTGAAGCAATGTAATGGAACAGATTATTGGATTATAGACCATAATTTAAATTCGAATACTTTTAACGCCTATCAGGTAACCGCCGCAGGCATTAATGCTACACCTGTAACTTCCAGTGTGGGAACGGTGGTAAATAATTCCGGCGCGGGTAATGAGGCTATAGGGTATTTAAAAGCATCTCCTAATGGAAAAAAATTAGCTTTAGGTGTGGAGTATGCGTATGATATTTTGGAACTGTATGATTTTGATGCTTCTACAGGCATAGTAACTAATCCAATTACTATGCCTTTAGGTCAAGGGGGCTATGGCGTTTCATTTTCTCCTGATAACACCAAGCTTTATACCACTTATGCCGATGGTTATGGTAATTTATTTCAGTTTGATATTAGTAGCGGTATTGCCGCCACAATTATCGCTTCTAAAACGATTATTGCATCCGGTAATTATTTTGACGCTATGCAAATAGGTCCTGACGGGAAAATATATTTGGATGTATATGGTACATCCTTATCTGTTATTAACAACCCTAATGCCGCAGGGGCTGCTTGTAATTATCAAGCTTCCGCTATAAACTTAAGCCCTGGTTCTTGCCTATTGGGTCTCCCTAATTTTATTGATGCCAATGGCAGCGGCACTACTGTTGCGGCATCCAACGCTGTTCAATGTAATACCTTTACTACTGATACGCTTAATGCAGGTTCCGGTTTTAGCAGCTACCAATGGTCAACCGGCGCTACTACACAAACCATAACTATTAATACACCCGGTAAATATTGGGTAACGGCGGTTAATTCAACAGGTTGTACCGTTACGGATACTATTAAAGCCTATACAATTAACCCAAGTAATATACACGTTTTACGAGATACCACTATTTGTTCTTCTACAGGATTATACTCTGCAAATGCTACTTATAGCGGCGCACAGAGTTATTTGTGGTATGATGGTACTACCAATCCAATTAAATCCATTAACGCGTCGGGTACTTACTCGGTTAGTATTTTTTTTCCCGGAGGATGTGTAGTACACAATACGTTTAATCTTACTTTAAACACTAAACCAACGGTAAATTTAGGAAATGATACGATTATTTGCAATACGATAACCTCGCCCATTATACTAAATGCGGGTGCGGGAGGCGGATATACCTATCATTGGTCAACAGGAGCAAGCACACAAACTATTTCGGTTAGTAGTGGGGGTACTTATTGGGCTACAGTAAGTTCTGCTGTGGGTTGTAGCGCCACAGATACTATTCATATAGTTGTAGTAGGCTCGGGTACCTATCATGTGTTTGATACATCTCTATGCAGCACCAGTGATTTTCCTGTTTTTTTAAACCCACCACCTGTTCCGGGAAGTAATAACTATTATTATTGGAGCAATGGAAATTCAGGACATACTGATTATGCCTATTACTCCGGCTCTGTTATTCTTGATATATATGTAAATGGAGGTAGTTGTATTATAACCGATATCTTTAATATTGTTTTAGACACCGCCCGCCCGCATATTAATAATATGGCCTATTGCAACACATTTACACCCTATGTTGTTAGCGCAGGAAGTTTTGCTCATTACCAATGGTCAACGGGTGCGACTACCAGTTCAATAACAATAAACAGTACGGGTACGTATTGGGTTAAAGTTACCAGTTCCGGTGGTTGTGCCTCAGCCGACACTTTTAGTGTTTCCGTTATTAATCCCGCCAAAGTACATCCTATAAGAGACACCGTAATTTGTCAGCCGTATTATTATTATGACTACATGGAAAATGCTTATGTTCCGGGGGCTCAAAGTTATTCATGGTACGATGGATACACCACAACACCAATACATTATTTTTATACTACCGGATTGTATTGGGTAGATATACATTTTGCAGGAGGATGTGTAGTAAGAGATAGTTTTTTCCTTGTTTTAAACCAGGCTCCGGAAATCAATTTAGGAAATGATCAGGCTATATGCGGACCATTATCTTCTCCTATCATATTAAACGGTGGATATTTTCCTTCCTACCAATGGTCTACGGGTGCCAATACAGAATCTATTTCAGTTACCACATCGGGTATATACTGGGAAACCGTTACTGCCACTAATGGTTGCAAAGCAACAGATAGTATTGATATACAAATTTATCCTTACGGAAATACGTATCACGATACCACTATTACTGTTTGTTCGGCAAATCCATTTCCTATGATTTTGACAGCCGATGTGCCAAATTCCTATTACAATTACTATGACTGGAGCAATGGTTACAGCGGATATACAGATTACATCTATAGCGCCCAAACTTATTATGTTAAGGTAAATATTGGAGGATATAACAGCAATTGTATAGTTATAGATACCTTTCATGTAAACACGGGAACTATAGTTAAGCCCGCGATACCGGATTTTATAGTCTGTAACAGTTCTACTCCCGATATACTTGATGCCGGTTCGGGTTATACAAGTTATCATTGGTCAACAGGAGCCACAACGGAAAGTATTACAGTAAACTCTTCAGGTAATTATATCGTAACGGTAACAAATTCTCAAGGTTGTAAAACCGCCGATACCGTTAAAGTAGCTTACAATAGCTCCCCTCAAATTAATATACTAAAAGATACCAGTCTTTGTAGCGGACAATCATCTATAACTTGTGACGCGACTTATCCCGGCGCTACTTCTTATTTATGGAGTGATGGGTTTACTTACCCAATACACACCCTTAGTATTGCGGGAAACTATTGGGTTACTTACACGCTAAGCACTACTTGTACTGCCAAGGATAGTTTTACCATTGCCCTAAAAACCGTAAAATACTTAGATGTTTTACCAAATATAGTTACCCCAAATAACGATGGTAAAAATGATTTTATAGATTTTGGTGTTTATCAATTTCCCGCTATGCAACTTTATATTTATAACCGTTGGGGTACTAAAATATATGACAGCAATAACCCCAACTGTGTTTGGCAACCAACCTGCGATGATGGAACCTACTTTTATGTAATTACCTATACTGCGGATTGTGATGTTAGCGGCACGACTAAAACCTTGAAAGGTTTCATTACAGTTGTAAGATAAGGATAGGTAATCTTTAACTAATTATTTACCAAGAGAATTTAACCTGACCTCCGTGCCTTGATACGCAATTAAACTATCAATGGCGGCATCAATCTTTTTTATCCAGCTTATTTGCTCGTTATGAGCCATCGAGTAATCGGTTTCCTCATCATATTTATCCTGAAAGGCATCCATTTCTTTATCTATAAGCGCGTGTAAAGAATCCAGTTTTTGCTCTGCATCTTTCTTGTCCTTCACTTTTATCTCGCTTAGTTGTTTTCTTAGCTTTCTGGCGTAAAGTTCTACAATATCAAAATGTCTTTGCTCGTGCGCCAGCAAAGCGTCATCCAAATAATTACCCTTCCAGGAATCTTTTGGATAGAAAACCGCTTTCACACTCGCCATACTATTTTTATCAGTACCCACATAAATAGTTCTGTACATACTATATACCGTAGAAGCGGCAGCAAAGCGTTTTTGCTTTTTACCTTTGTAATCATTCCAGGTAAGGCGACGACTTTTTTGCCAAATTATTTTTTCTTCCTTGCCATCATCCTGAGTAAAGGATGAGTTAGAACAACAGATTAATAAAAGAAAAGCAATGTAAAAACGCATCCTTTTTTATTTTACTTCTTTCTTATTAAGGTAATCCCATCTCTAAGGGGAAGCATTACCTTTTCTGCCCGGTTATCTTTTGCCATCTTTTCGTTAAAGGCTTGCAGGGCAAGGGTATCTTTATCTGTATTGGCAACTAAATCAAGTATCTTGCCACTCCACAAAACATTATCGGCCATAATCACTCCACCACTGTTTAGTTTATCAAAAACCAAATCATAGTACAAAGCGTAATTGCTCTTATCCGCGTCTATAAAGACTAAATCAACGCCATTTGGTAGTTGTGGTATTAGTGTTACCGCATTCTCTATTCTGAAATCTATTTTGTCTTTATAAACGGATTTATCAAAGAAGGTTTTAGCCAGTATAGCTGTTTCGGGGTTCTTATCAATGGTAATTAATTTGCCCTTTTCGGTTAAACCCTTGGCAAGACATAAAGCTGAATAGCCTGTAAACGTACCTATCTCCAAAATATAATTCGGTTTCATAAATTGAGAGATTAACGACAGGAAAGCCCCCTGTAAATGTCCGCTAAGCATACGGGGTTGCGTGGTTTTTAAATGCGTTTGCCTGTTAAGTTCCTTAAGCAACTCATCCTCGGCATCGCTGTGTTGCAGACAATACGTGTTTAATTCTTCCGATATAAATTCCATATTACAAACTTAGCAATTTACAATTTAAAGATTGACGATTTTTTGTATTACAAAAACTAAATCGCAAATAAATAAATCGTAAATTAATTTTTGATTTATCTTTGCACATGCCGGAAGGAAAACTCATTATATTTTCTGCCCCATCGGGTTCAGGTAAAACAACTCTTGTAAGGCACTTACTATCGGTTATGCCCGATAAACTACAGTTTTCCATTTCTGCTACCAGCAGGTCTAAACGCGGTGCCGAAGAGCATGGTAAAGATTATCTTTATCTAACGTTAGATGAGTTTAAACAAAAGATAAAAGACGATGATTTCCTTGAGTGGGAAGAGGTTTATCCCGGAACCTATTATGGTACATTGAAAAGTGAAGTAGAGCGCATTTGGGCATTGGGTAAAAATGTTATTTTTGATATTGATGTGCAGGGAGGCTTAAACCTAAAATATCATTTTAAGGATAAAGCTTTGGCTGTTTTTGTAATGCCGCCTTCCATTAAAATACTGGAAGAACGCCTTAACTCGCGCCAAACGGATAGCCCCGAAAGCATCGCTCTTCGTGTGGAGAAAGCTGAAAAAGAACTGCAAACCGCCAAACTTTTTGATTGCTTTATTTTGAACGAACACCTTGAAACCGCCTGCAAAGAAGCTGAAAGGGTAGTAGGAGATTTTTTGAAGAAGTAATCTTAGTTATAGATTTCGCTGATTTATACAGATTAAATTATCTGCGCTAATTTGTTGTAGCTGAATTACCTTACAATAACCAGCTTCTTATTTAATATACCCTCTTTGCTGATGATACTGATGTTATAAACACCTTCGTTTAAACTGCTTGCGTCTATATTGGTCTTGCCGAATATGGTTTGGCTTAAAACAAGTTTGCCATTTACATCATAAACCTGCATGTTTTGTTTTGTATTACTACTTGGCTCTATAATAAAACTGCCATTGTTGGGGTTTGGATATATAGTTACCTGATTGCTAATACTATTTGATTGATTAATACCCGTAGTAAGTGAGCTATAACTCCATTTAACGGCATCAAAAGCAAGTACCTGCCCTTCTGTTCCTGTAGCATCGCCTAAACGAACATACCCGTTTGTATCATTCATCAAAAAAGGAAATGTGCCTAAAGAAACCCATTGCCCTGCATGAGTTGATTGGTTAATAGCTACCGTTTGATTTCCTCCGTTGTAATATACTTTATACTTAGCTGCAGTAGCCGTTGCCCCTGATGAAGGAACGTAAGCATAAACTTCATAGTTTCCGGTGGTTGATAGGGTTGGAGTCCATTTTACATAACAAGTATCAACCGAAGTAGAAGAGGTTGAATAAGTCCACCACCAATGATTGAAAGTACCATAACCACCTGTTTCGCTATCCTGATAATACCTCATAAGTGCAATACCTTGGTTATACATAAAAAAACCATTGTTGTAATTAACATCATCTATCAATGTATCACTGTATGTAAGGTGAGTAGATTCAGAAGTTACCATCCAGTCTACGGAATTTAAATTCTGGTACCCATTGTTATAGGCGGGCCAGTCATAATAAGAATCTCTTCCGGTAGGATTAGGCCATGTGCCTGTGTTTTTATTTCCATAGGGGTCGTTAAATATAAAGGTATGTTGCGCATTTACATACCCAATAGTAACGGTAACATGCCCATCGCTTGAAAGGGTGTTGCACATAGCATAAGGATAATTGTGGTTAATTTCCGCCTTTATGCCCGCATAGGTCATTGTATCAATATAAGCAGATGTTACATTATGATGTTGAACATAAGGAGACATCATGATTGATGGAGTACTGCTACCATCCCACATATAGCCATGCCCGCCCCATGCAGAATTATAACCCGGGCAAGTAACCGCGGAGCTATCATACATCATGGTATTATACATATATATATCCGCTATGTAAGAACCATAGTTACTTATATGAGGGTCGCCGGGCAAACCCTGATTTACCGAAGTAGGCCATTTAGGCAGTCTGTTATAATACAACATGGTCATAAGAGCGCTGGTAGGGGCGCAAGAACAATACCCATCATCCCAGGTAGGCACATCATAAACCTGATTTACATAAGGAACAGAATCCGTTAACATCACTATAGATTCTGTGGCGCCAACTTTTTTTACACCCGAAGTACGAAGGCTTTTAGTGCCGGGAAATAATTGAGAGGAGAATTTAGCCATAGTTTTTTTGTCTTTGATGAATGAATTCTGCCTATCGAATACAGCGGAAATAATTTCCTGTTTATCAAAGGTGCTGTATAGTATGGTATTGTTAGCGCCAAACGATGGAGTTATTTCATTTACATCAGTTGAGTGTGAAATATTCCGCATGTTACTTCCGTCAAACTTTGTAATAATAATATCAGAACCGCTATACACAAAGCTTGAAACCTCGTTACGATGATATAGTATGTATTGAGAATCATCGGACCAGGAAACGTTTTGACCTTTGCCAATAGTGTACGTTTTATCTAAGGCTTTATTCCAAACCAATATAGTGCCTGATAAGGTTGAGTATGAAACTTTATTACCATCGGGCGACCATTGCGGATAGGCATAACCACGCTTGCTGTCGGTTATTTGTTTAGATACGCCTGTAGTTAAGTCAATAATAAGCAAACGGTCGTTATCGTTATTATAAATTACATAATGACCATCAGGCGAAATGGGAGTAATGTTTGCATACACACCCAGGTTATATGTTTTGGTGTTTTTGCCTTCTACTACATTTAGTTCATTTCCGATAGTAAAAGCCATCTTGCCATCAGCGCTAAAACTTGGTTGTCCGCAAAGTTTTGCAGCGCCTGCAAGCGGAGCAATGTCGCTCGTTGTTAAATCATATACGGCAGGCGTTTGTGTACCATCTTCATTAATTTCCTTAAATCCTATTTTAGATTTATCGGCAGAAAGAGCGAAGTACCTGCCACAACCGGGTAATGCCACAAGGGTTTTAACTTCGTTGTTTTTTGTTAAGTAAATGGCTGAGCCAAAATTATCGGTAGCCACAATGCCTGCCGTGGTACTTACGGGGTGCATAAAGTAACGCGCGGTTTCCGCTTTGCGGGCATCTGTAGGTTGTTGCGCAAAGGTGTTTAGTACAAGCGCGATGCCAAGGGTGGGTAATAGTTTATTCATAACAGTTTATTTTAGAACGTTAAATATATTAATTTTTTATTTGCTTTACAACTTGTCATCCTTATTTATAACCTTTAAGTGAAAAAAAATATCCATTACCAAATTAGCTTTTAAAGCTGAAGCATTAAATGTTTCTCTATGAAGTCGTTTAAAGTTGGTAAATTTCCCTTGTCGTCATACTGAACTCGTTTCAGCATCTCTTATAAAACAGGCAGATTCCGAAACAAGTTCGGAATGACGATATAGACATTAAACGACTTCTATGAAAGATTGTTGAATTGTGTCTTGTCCGTTTAGTCGGAATATCCAGCTTTATGCTAATTTCCCTTTAAAAGCTGTTTAGAGGCTATTTAAACTCCATTGCGCATGTGTTTAAAAGTTGTACTTTTCGATTTTTAGAAGGCAAGTATAAAACTTGTAAATTAGCCCTCTTTATCAGCCATGCACCTCTCACAAAAGCAACTTTTTCTGCAACATGTAGCGCAAACAAGCCCCGCGCCTTTAGCCTTAGAAATTGTTTCGGCCAAGGGCATTTACTTAAATGATATAAATGGTAAACAATACGTAGATTTAATTTCGGGTATATCGGTAAGTAACATAGGGCATTGTCACCCAGAGGTGGTAGAAGCTATCAAAACTCAGGCAGAAACATATATGCACCTGATGGTGTATGGCGAGTATGTGCAGAGTCCGCAGGCGCGATTAGCCAAAGCGTTAACGGATGCGCTTCCTCCAAACCTTAACTCGGTTTACTTTGTAAACTCAGGTACAGAAGCCACCGAAGGCGCCTTAAAACTTGCCAAACGCTATACAGGCAGAAGCGAGATTATATCCTTTAAAAACGCTTATCACGGTAGTACACAGGGTGCTTTAAGTGTAATGGGTAGTGAGGAGTTTAAAACAAGTTTTCGTCCGCTGTTGCCTGATGTTAGAATTATTGAGTTTAATAAAGAAGAAGATTTACAATACATTACTAATAAAACCGCTTGCGTTATTATAGAGCCTATACAGGGTGAAGCGGGAATAATAGTGGCTAAACCTGGTTTCTTAAAGAAATTAAGAGAGCGTTGCACGGAAACTAAAACTTTATTAATAGTTGATGAAATACAAACAGGTTTTGGCAGAACAGGTACTTTGTTTGCCTTTGAACAATATCAAGTAATGCCGGATATACTGTTGCTGGCAAAAGGAATGGGAGGAGGTATGCCTATAGGAGCATTTATCTCTTCAAAAGAGATTATGAGTTCGTTAACACACAATCCTGTATTAGGACATATAACAACTTTTGGCGGGCATCCGGTTTGTTGCGCGGCCGCGTTGACTAACCTCCATGTAATAGTTAAGAACAAACTCCCTAACCGTGCAAAGGCAATAGAAAGTATCATCAAACAAAGCGTCAAACACCCTAAAATAAAAGAACTAAGGGTATGTGGCGCGCTTGCTGCCATTGATTTTGGAGATGAAATTCTTAATATGCAAACTATACATAGATGTATAGAGGCTGGCGTAATTACCGATTGGTTTTTATTTAATACGCAAAGTATGCGTGTCGCACCTCCGCTAATTATTTCCGATGAAGAATTGCTAAAGGCTTGTCAAACTATTGTAGCCTGTATTTAAGTGTCTGTTTTAACAAGCGAATAAATCACTCATCGTATAAACACCCTTTTTATGATGCAGAAACTCCGCGGCTAAAACGGCTCCTAACGCAAAGCCTTTGCGGTTATAGGCTTTATGCGTAAGAGAAATTTCATCAATATCCGATTTATAAAACACGGTATGTGTACCGGGTACTTCATCTTCTCTAACCACATCAATAAATAAATCGGTATCGCTTTTCTTATCAATACTCCAGTTGCTTTTTTTAGTTTGATTGGCAAGTATTTTCTCAGCAGTAGTAATGGCAGTACCGCTGGGTTTATCTAATTTATGTGTGTGGTGAATTTCCCGCATAGATACTTCATAGTCAGAAAACTTATTCATCATGCGGGCTATCTCTTCATTCATTTTAAAGAACAAATTAACGCCCAAACTAAAATTAGTCGCGTGAAATAAAGATTGATTTTCTTTAACGCAAACAGACTTTATTTCTTCAAACCTGGTATACCAACCCGTAGCACCAACCACAATAGGTAGTTGAGCATCAAAACATTTGTACACATTACCAATAACCGTATCGGGCGTACTAAATTCAATAGCCACATCTGCTTGTTGTAATTGCTCTTTAGTTAAACTACCGCAATTCTCTTTATTTACTTTCAAAACAATACTATGATTTCTTTGCAAGGCAACCTGTTCAATTTCCTTGCCCATTTTACCATATCCAAAAAGTGCTATCTTCATTTTTTATTTAAAAGTAAGTGCGAAACTTAAACCCATACCCAATCCATAGGTGCTTTGCGCGCAATAAAACGCTTTAGGTTTTATGTTTAATGTAAGGTTATCGCTCACGTCAAAAGTCTTAAAATGCCCGTCAATACTGGCATCTATTATATTAAGGATGTAAACAATCCCAATACCTATTACAGTCTCATCTAAACGTTTTTTATACAATAACTTTTGCGTATTTAGCTCTGTAGTAGAGTAAAAAGCCAACCAGGGGTGGCTGTTTTTTACGCCTTTAAATGCTGAATAATTGACGAGTGAAACGGTATCGTTATGCTGAAAACGAAATAATAATTCTTTATGATATACCTGACTCGAATCATATTGGCGCAACGCTAAATACCCTATACCCGCTAAAGCGGCATATATTATGGGTATTTTCCAGTATTTTTTATTATAAGCCTGTCCTAAACCGGGCACAATGGTAGACATGATAGCCGCTTTGTGCGCTTCTTTATTAGCCATTTTTTTCAAAGCTTTATCTGAAGCCGCGGTGTCTTTTTTTACAGGAGTATCCGTATAGGTAGTAATTGTTGCGTAATTGGATAATGAAATAAACAGAAGGATAAAAAGGCAGCTAACTATCTTTATAATCCTGTTCATTATGTATTAAATAACTTTTTTACACAGGTAAATCATTTCGCCTTTTGGCAGGCGGTATCTGTCAATTAGTTCGGCAGAGAAGCTATTGGTATAATCATCGGCAATAACTGTAAAGCCTGCTTCTTCTAAACGGTTCTTATAATCCAAGCCAAATAAACGCACATGGTCTTTTTGCCAAAAGTGTTCTTCGCGCGCTTCGGGTGTGGTAATGCTTTTATCTTCGTAAGTGGTTTGTCTGGTAATATCCATCGGCACTTGAAAGATGCCCCAACCGCCATTCATCATAATGCGGTATAACTCACGCATACATTGCCTGTCATCATCTACGTGTTCCAGTACATGGTTACAAAATATTACATCAAAACTATTGTCTTTAAAAGGCGCGTGGTGCAAATCCATCTTCACATCAGCAATTGGTGAGTTTAAATCGGCTGTGGTGTAAGTAATGTTTTTCATTGCTTTAAATAATTTATAAAAACATTGTTCGGGAGCAATGTGCAGCATGTTATGATTGGCAGTAAAGAAATCGGTTTTGTTCTTCAAATAAAGCCATAGCAATCTGTGTCGCTCTAAAGAAAGACTTCCGGGGCATAATACATTCTTTCTTTTCGCTCTGCCTGAATAACCATAAGGCAAAAACTTGCGATAGGTCTTTCCGCTAATGGGGTCTTCGTATTTATTACCGGCATAAACTACAGGCGCGATTTTGCTGAATACTAAACTTACCTGTATTAAGATAGGGCGCGGAATGTTGCGCAATAACCAATGAAACATTTATATTAATTTTGAAATAATATCTTCAACATTCATGCCATCCGCTTCGGCTTTGTAATTACGCACTATGCGATGCCTTAATACATGGTGGGCGACGGCTCTTACATCTTCAATATCGGGAGAGTATTTGCCATTTAAAGCAGCATGGCATTTAGCGCCTAAAACTAAATACTGTGATGCCCTTGGGCCCGCGCCCCACGATAAGTATTGTTGTGCTAATTTATTATCAACTGTATTATTAGGACGGGTTTTAACGGCAAGCTTTACGGCATATTCCACCACATTATCGGCTACCGGAATTTTGCGTACTAATTGCTGGAAATAAATAATCTCTTCGGCAGATATAATTTTATTCAAGGTTACATGCTTGTCAACGGTAGTTTGTTTTACCACTTCAAACTCTTCTTCCAAGGTTGGGTAATCTAACCAAAGGTTAAACATAAAACGGTCTAACTGAGCCTCGGGTAGGGGGTAAGTGCCTTCCTGTTCTATGGGGTTTTGTGTAGCCAATACAAAGAAGGGGTCGGGCAATTTATATCTTTTTCCGGCAACGGTAACAATGCGCTCTTGCATGGCTTCTAATAAAGCAGCCTGTGTTTTGGGCGGTGTACGGTTTATCTCATCAGCCAGTACAATATTGGCAAATAAAGGACCCTGCATAAACTTAAAGTTGCGGGCTTCATCCAGTATCTCAGAACCTGTAATATCACTGGGCATTAAATCGGGAGTGAACTGTATGCGATTGAAGGTTAAACCCAATACATCGGCAATGGTATTTACTAATAATGTTTTTGCCAAACCGGGCACACCAACTAAAAGGCAATGCCCTCTGCAAAACACAGATATAAGCGTGTTATTAATAACCTCATGCTGCCCAACTATTACCTTACCTATTTCGGCAGCCAGTTTTTTGTTGGTAGCGTGCAAAGCATCCATAGCTTCCACATCCGATTTGAATTGCATCTTAGTTTTTTTAGAGGAAGCGAAGTTAGTATAAGCTTGGCGCATACCAAAATAAAAAGCCATTGATTGCACCTATCCTAAATCCTTTCCAAAGGAAAGGACTTGAGTGGGCTTTACTCCCTTCCCTTGGGGAAGGGTAGGGGATGGGTGTTTACCTCACAATAACCAGCCGTTTATTTACAACGCCCTCGTTGCTTTGCAGACTAATATTATAAACCCCTTCATTTAAACTGCTGGCATCTATAGTTGTTTTGCCGTTTATAGTTTGGCTTAATACCTGCTTGCCATTTATATCATACACCTGCATGGTTAGTTTGGTTGCATTGCTTGGCTCTATAACAAAACTACCGTTGGTGGGGTTGGGGTAAATGGTTATCTGCTCATTAGTATTTGCAAACTGCTTTATACTTGAAGTACCACAAGTATATGTTGTGGCTATTCCCGCATCTATAAAATTAGGAAATCCTTCTCTTATTACTGCGCCACCATTAAAAGTTAGACATTTGGATTGGAAATTGCACGCAGCACCTAAGTTGTTAGGTGAATTTATTACGCCCAAACTATCAGCACCAGCATAAGCATCGTAATTCACATAAATTTTTCCATCCGGACCTATTTGTAATGCATAGAGCTCGACAGGAGTTGTAGACGCAATAGTTACAACAGAAGAGATAATAGTACTAGCTACTCCACTGCTTAAATCATATTGCAAAATATTGTTAGTATTTAAAAATTCACCAGAAGTAGTTACGTATAGTTTGGTGTTATCAGGAGAAAAACTGCATCCGTATGCATAATAATATGCACCGCTACCTACACTTATATTCATAGGTATTGTAATTGGGTTACTAACCTGTCCTGTTGCATTATCAAAATCATACAATTCTACTATTGGATTTGGGGTATAACTATAAAAACATACAGCTAATTTTTTTCCATTTGGAGATGCTTTTAAATACCCTTGTCCTTCATAATCAGAGGAGCCAACACTTTGCTCAACTGTACCAATATTTGATACAATAGCAGTGGTATCTATACCAGATGCACTTATCAAATAAGCATTAAATTTATTTGAATTATAAGTATGAGTTAAAACCCAATAATCAACTCCATTACAATGTCTTGTTGCAACTACTTTTTCTGTTGTTGGCGGGGGGGTTAGTAAGACATTTTTTATAGTAACATCTCCCAAACCACCATTTAGATTCATATCAACAACAGAATAGAAAACTCCTCTATTAGGTTGATATATAGCATCCGCAGTAATGAGATAATAGATATTACTACTGTCAGGTTTAGGCACTATAGTTGCTGCTTGTGTTGTTGTACCCTGAATTCCATTAATTAATCCAATTCCATTAGGCATTCTGTTATTGTTTTTATCCCAAACAGAATCTCCATCTGTATAAAAAAGTAATTGGCCTGTATTCCGGTCACTTATAGAAGCACAACCTTCTAATACATTTATTTTACTAACCCCTGCAACAGGAATACCACTACTAAAGTCAAGAGCACAGTTTTGCCCAAATTGCCAATGCCAAGCTTCTTTGCCCACTTGCGCCCTCCCATTCAAACAAAACACTAAGGCTAAAAGGGTAATAAGTTTCTTCATGTTATTTGTTTTTAATCTTAAACAAACATACAAAAAATCTCACGGTCTATTCTACCAACTGTGTCAAGTTAAAATAAGGTCAGTAATGTTAAAATCGGGGGTGTTTTTAGGTATAAAGCATGTTAAGTAGCTTTTAATCTTACCTTATTAACTGCACAAAACCCTTGTAGGTAGTACCGTTTACTTTTACTATAAAAAAGTAAGTGCCATCGGGCGCATCGGCTCCTTTGGTGGTTTTACCATCCCACGCTTGGTTGCGTTCGGTTGCCGTAAATTGTAAAGAACCCCATCGGTCGTACACCAACAGCGAGTAATTTTCTTCGGGGCAAAGCCCCGGTATATAAAAGCCATCATTCCTGTTATCGCCATTGGGTGTAAAAATATTGGGTATACGTTTTTTATCTATACAAGGAGTAGATAGTACCAACAGGGTAGCTATGCCCTGGCAACCATTTACATCGGTGGCCGTAAGGGTGTAAACCAAAGTATCTCCTGTTCCGGTAACGTTAACATCAGGGCAGGTAATGCAACTGATGTTGCTTGTACTCGGCGTCCAGCTATAGGTATAAGGTGCATGCCCGTTACTTGCCACGCCTGCCACATTAGCCGTGCTATCTTCGCCAAGGGCAAGTGTAGTGGGTGTTATAGTTACGTTTACTCCGTTAATAACAGTTATGGGTGTAGTTCCTATTAAGCTGTTTTCGCATGGCACGCCTGTTGAAGTAGTATTACCCAAAAGACATATAGGTATAAATACACCCGGCTGGCTGTAGGTATGCACAATACTATCTCCGCCTGTTATAACAGTCCCGTCGCTAAAATCCCAGGTGTAGTTTTGTGAATTCGCACTATGCGCTATAAAGGTTACTGTTAAAGGGTTACAACCCGTGAGGGGAGAGTAGGTAAATGTTCCTATAGGACCGGGCACTGTAACAATATTGTTTTTGGTAATGGTATCACCGCATCCTCCGGCGTTGGTTACAATAAGTGTTACGGTATACGTGCCAGGCGTTGTGTATTGATGCGTAACATTTTGAAAAGAGGAAGTACCTCCATCTCCAAAACTCCATTGCCACGAGCTTGGGTATCCGCTTGATAAATCTTGAAAAGAAACATTTGTGTTTTTGCATCCGGTAGAAATAATGGAAGTATCAAAATTGGCTTGGGGTTTTAATATCAGTACGGTATCCGAATATATGTTTGTACAACCGTTTGTATCTTTAACAGTAAGTGTAACATGGTATAAATTATCTGCCGTATAAGAATGAGTAGTTATTGGATTATAACTGTAAGGTGCTGTTGTACCATCGTCAAAATTCCAGCTGTATTGGGGTCCAACGGCATTGGTGGTTGACGCGTTAAAAGTAATCACATCGCCCTTGCAGGAAAACTGTATGTTGGTAAAAGTAGGTACAGGGTAGGTTGGGTTTATATAATTTACTTTGGTTAATGAATCTTTGCAACCGTGTTTATCGGTTACGACTAATGTTACATTATAGCTTCCCGCGTTGGTATAATTATTGGTAATAGGGAAGTGTGGCGCTACGGTATAAGATAAACTATGTCCGTCGCCAAAATTCCAGTTCCACTGTACAATGGCAGAGTCGCTGATGGTGCTATCCGTAAAAGTAACTAAGAGTCCGGGAGGAGCGCACCCTGTTAATTTATTAGCATGAAAATAAGGCACAGGTCCTATGCTAACTAATTTCTTAGTGATAGAATCTTTGCAACCATTCACGTCGGTAATAACAAGTGTTACCAAATCTTTTCCGGGATGGTTATAGGTGTATGAAGGGTTGGCAATAATGGAAGTATCGGATGTTGAAGTAGCATCGCCAAAGTTCCATAAATAGATGTTGGCATCCTGCGAAGTGCTTGTAAATACAGGCGTAAACGGATAGCAACCGTTGCTATCACTTTCCGTGAAATTAGCGACAGGTTTGGCAATAGTAAAAGATACCATAGCCGAATCAATGCAATGCGATTTATAATTATAAGCGAGAAGCGTACACGTTACCGCTCCGGTAGCCGTATAAGTATGCACAGGATGTGTTGTGTTAGAAGTATTTTGCGTGCCATCTCCAAACTTCCATACCAAAGAATCAGCCCCTTCGGATGTACTGGTAAAATTAACTGTAAAGTAATTTACACAACTTAATGTATAGGTAAGTTGTGCCTTGGGAGCTAAAACTACCACGGGTGTAATTAAAGAAGTATCTGTACAACCGTTATTATAAGCAACCAATTTTATTTGATATTTGCCTGTGTCTCCATAAATATGGATGGCGTTTTGAATATTCATGATTTGCCCGTCGCCAAAAATCCATTGCCAGCCGGTTGCTCCGGTAGATGTGTTGGTAAACATTACAGGTGAGCCATAACAAACAGAATCGGGCGCGGTAAAATTTGCCACAGGAGCTACGCCTGCTTTTATGCAATTGGTGCAAACAAAGGTATTGGTACAACCTCTGCCTGTTTGTACAGTTAATGTAGGAGAAAATATTCCTGATACGGTATAGGTATTAGTGGCATTACCAACAGTGGTTATACCTGTATTTCCATCGCCATAAGACCAGGTATAAGAAGTTATGGGGTCAATCAAACTGCTGCTGTTACTGGTAAAGTTTACAGGTAACGGAACACAGCCGCTATCAGGTACTGAAGTAAACCCTGCCACGGGCGGAGATATGATAATAAAACTGTTTTTCACAATAGAATCAGAACAGGTACCTGTATTGTTTATTGCTTTTAATATTACTGTATAAGTACCGGGAGCAGTATATGTATTAACAGGGTTTGTTGAAGCGGAAGTATTTCCGTCTCCAAAATTCCAATGATAGGTAGAAGCACTTGTAGAGTTATTTGTAAAGGTTACTACAAAGGGAACAGAACAGGCTACCATCGTATCTGCTATAAAAGCAGCAACAGGTGTTTGGTTAACGGTTACAACAGAAGTGGCATTACCCGAACATCCGCCTGCACCCGTTGCAGCAAGAGAAACCGTGTATGTTCCGGCAGCCGTATAGGTATAAACAGGATTAATAGTTGTAGAAGTTCCTCCGTCTCCAAAACTCCAATTGGCAATTATGGCAGCAGGTACAGAAGTATTAGTAAAAGTAATGGATTGCCCTGAACAAACAACAGAAGGAGTTGGAACAAAGCTTGTATTCATATTCTGAATGTTGATGTAATTAGGTATCACAACAGAATCTATACAACCACTTTGGTTTACTATTAATGTAACATTGTAACTGCCATTGGCTGTGTATGTATGAGCAGGGTTTGTTTGGTTGGAAACGCCTCCATCTCCAAAATGCCAGGTATAAGTAGTTGCCCCCGAAGATGTAGAACTATTGGTAAACGTTACACTAAGCGGAGCCGCGCAACCCGAAACCGGATTTGCTATAAACGCCGGAGTAGGAGGGGGGACAATAACAACAGTTTCTGTTTTTGTACTGGTGCAACCGTTCGCGTCGGTTACAATTAAACTTATGGGATAATTTCCAGGAGTGCTGTAACTGTGAGATACGGTTGTAGTAGTTACCGTTTGCGCATGCCCATCACCAAAATCCCAAGCCCAATTACTAATTGCCGCTCCACCCGAACCTATAACTGTTGCATTAGTATATTTAACTGGTTGTCCCACACAAGCCGTATAGGTATTTAAGGTAAAACCGGCCGTAGGATTAGCGTAAACCGTAATATAATTTGTTTGAATAACGGTGTTAGAAGAACCTCCGTTGGAAACCGTTAAGGTAACTGAATATACCCCCGAATTAGTATACACAGCACTTGGGTTTTGAAAACTAGAGTTAACTCCGTTACCTAAATTCCAGTTCCATGAAGTCGCACCGCCTGTGGAATGATCGGTAAAATTAACAACCAAAGGTGCGCAACCTTTTACTTGGTTTGCAGAGAAACCGGCAACCACCTGTGCTTTGCAGGTAACAGGTAACAAGTAGCAGGTAACAAGTAGCAGGATCGCGCATTGTATTTTGTGTTTTTTACCCAAACTTGATACATGATACAAGATACATGATACAAGTTGTTTTATCATTCTTTTCATTTGAACAACCAAACTTAGTGAAAAACAAGCAACTGTGCAACAGGCATATTACTTCTTAACGAAATGATAACATTGAATTAACGCGAGTATTTCAAGCTCTTGTATTTAAAATAGCTTGTAAAACACTTATATGCAAAACTATTAACCTGTTTATGCAGGCTTAGAAGCCTTGTCCAGTAGCTCCCGTATTAGTTTTTGCTTCTTCTTCCACTCATCAATCTTGGCTTTTTCGGCGGCAATTTTGTCTTCCAAATCAATCATCATCTGGTTCTTTGTTTTGGCATTCTTAAAGAAACCCATGTTGTTCTCATAAACATTAACTTGCTGTTGTATCTCGTTGATTTGCTTTCTGATAAAGTCGTTTTCTTTTACCAATAGTTCATGTCCGTTCTCCGAAGCTTCCAGTCTTTCCAGTTTCAGCTTAAATTTAATTAAGCCTTTCTCCGTTTCATTACCTGAAACATTACCATAAAACTCTTCCAGTTTATTGTAGAAAGCATCATTTAAACGCTTGCGTTCGCCGGCCGGCACCTGTCCGCTTTCCTGCCATTGTTTGGTAAATTCTTTCAATGCGTTTGTATCCGCTTCCGCATTGCCGCTTGCCGCAAAGCCATGCAGGTTTTGTATAATGGTTTCTTTATGTTGTATGTTGTTTTCAAGCTCGGCATTTTGTTGCGCAAACTGCATACGTTTAGCTTCAAAAAAATGATTGCACTCGGCACGAAATTTCTCAAACAATTTATGTTCGTCTTTGGGATGCGTGTTTGGCATTCTTTTCCATTGTTGTTGCAGATTCATTATCTTCTCGCCTGTCTTTTGCCAATCGGTACTGGTTTTTAAAGCAATGGCTTCTTCAATCAGTTTTAGTTTCTTTTGTTTGGCTTCCGCGTAGCGTTCTTTAGCGTGTTCGTAGAACTCTTTCTTCTTCTCGAAGAAACCATCGCACACTTCTCTAAACAACTTCCAAACTTCGTCTCCCGCTTTTTGTTCGGTATGTCCCGCTTCTTTGTATTCGTTTTGTAGTTCTATTAAAGCCTTTGTTTTATTCTCCCACTCCCTTTCATTACGAGGGGCTTCACCGGCAATTAAAGCTTTTGCTTTTTCAATCAGTCGCTTCTTTGCTTCAAGGTTTTGACTAAGCTGCTCTTTTTTCTCTCCGTAAAAATCCTGTATCTTTTTATTTACCTGTTCGTTTAATACTCTGAATTCTTCGCGCACGGCAGTCCATTTATCTTGCGGAACAGCCCCCAGTTCTTCCCACTCGTTACGAAACACTTTAATGTTGCGTTCAACATCTTTTATAGTCTCAAGCGTAAGCAGGTTTTTTATCTTTTCAAGCAACAGGGTTTTGGCTTCAAAGTTCTTCTTCAAATCAACTTCCTGAGACTCTTTGTATAAATTCAAACCAAAATAAAAAGTATCTACTACTCGGTTATACTCGGTAAGTATATCCCTGTGTTTGGCAGTAGGGACATTGCCTGTTTCTTTATATTTTGCCTGAAGCTCGTGTAGTTTTTTTATGGCACCGCTTACGTTAACTTCCAGTTTTGATAAATCGCTTATATCACGAATGATACCCGTTTTAATTTCCAGATTCTTTTCCTGTTCGTTTTGCAGTTTATCGCTGTGTTGTTTTTTTTGTTTACGGAACTTATCAAACAACTCTACAATCTTCTCGTCTTCTTTAGATTTGGTATACACAAAATCGCGAGACCTGCCTCCATCGTTAGTAAAGGCTTCTTTAGCTTTTTCTATTTCTTTAGAAAAGTCCTCTTCATACTCGCGCTGAATGGTTTTAATTAAGGCTGATGCCGTATTAATATCTTCGTGCTCTAATAAGTTTTCTAATTTGGTAATAATATCCTGTTTCATTCTATTCAATCAATTCGGAAAATTAGTAAAATTTGGAATATGATTTCGTTTTTTTCTTTATAAGCTCATCATTACCATCGTAAAAGAGAATCATCTTTAATTTATAAAAGCAAGTGTTTGTTTTCTTACCGCCATCATTATAATTATTGGTAGATTTACCTGCATTTGTTTATTATGGAAAACCCAAAAGAACACCCTCATTTTTCTGCTAATGCGCTTAAGGATTTTGAATTGGTAGAGCGTGCCATTCGGCATAATGACCAAAGGTCTTATGCAGAGCTGCTAAAGCGTTATAAGAGTGTAGTTTACTATATGCTTCTTGGGTTGATGAATAATAATAAGGATGATGCCGAAGATCTTACCATGGAAACCTTTGAAAAAGCTTTTAAGCATTTAGACCAATTCTCTACAACGTCTGCATTTAGCACCTGGTTATTTAAAATAGCGGCCAATAACGCGATAGATTTTATACGGCATAACAAAGCTCATGAGGGTACTTTATCTTTAGATAAACCATTTAAGGATACAGGCGAAGAGGCTCTTTCTGTATTTGTAAAAGCTGCAGAGTTAGACCCTGAGGAAAATATTATCAGAAAACAAAGTATCTTTACTATACGCGGTATAATGGAAGAATTGAAACCAAATTACAGAGAGATTGTGGAGTTGTTTTTTATAGAAGAATTATCTAGTGAAGAAATTGCCGCGTATCTGGGTTTGCCTCTAAGTACTGTAAAAACAAGGCTTAGCAGAGCCCGGGATTTTATTATTTCGGTTGTTAGGCATACTAAAAAAATTTAAAAACTTACTACTTTCCCTCCTTGGTTGTAATCTCATTTCTCAACCAAATGACGTGAATTTAACGGGACTTTTGCCTAAAAACGCATTAATTTGCAATAGGTTACTAAAAAAGTGTATCTTTGCCCCCTGTTTTTAAAAACGGAGATTAATTTTTAGTAATGACTAAGGCCGATATAGTAAACGAAATAGCTGAAAAGACAGGGGTAGAACGCACCATTGTACTTAACACGGTTGAATCTTTTATGAAAGTGGTTATAACTAACATGACTAAAGGCGAAAACGTGTATCTGCGTGGTTTTGGTACTTTTTTGTGTAAGAAACGTGCGGCTAAAATAGGGCGTAATATTACAAAGAAGACCTCTGTTGCTATACCCGCTCATTATATTCCTGCTTTTAAACCGGCTAAAACCTTTGCTAATAAGGTTAAGAAAAATGTGCTTGTAAAATGATTAAAAATACACGTACACTACAAGTAGTTGTAGTTGCCTGTTCAGTTATACTATTCGTTCTTTTATTTATTGCCAACAAAAAACCGGTTAAAAAAGCCGAAGATGCTGCCTCAAAAACAGAGGTAATTCAGCAAATAGTAGATATTAAAGTAATTGTAGATGCTATTATTTCATCTTTGCCCCCTGCCGATAAGAAAGAATACGACGCGCTTGATAAAAAAACTACGGATACTACTGGCTTAAACGCTATGGTGGATTTCTTTAATACAAAGAAAATACCCGTAGCCTCTTGCTATTATTATCAAAAGAAAGCCGAGAAAGTTAATACAGCCAAAATTTGGTACGATGCCGGTAGTCGCTATTTTTATTCGGTAGGTTTTGTAAAAGATAAAAATCAGGTACAAAGCCTTTACCAAAGCGCCATGAACTGCTACACCAAAGCTTTGGATAAAAAGCCCGATTATACGGACGCTAAAATCCAATTAGGTTCTTGTTATGTAGAAGGCAGCAGCGACCCCATGAAAGGAATAGGAATGCTGAAAGAGGTTGAAAGAGCTGATAGCGCAAACATACAGGTGCAAATGGTTTTAGGCGCTTTTGCGGTAAAATCAGGTCAGTTTGATAAAGCGGAAGCCCGTTATAAAAAAGTAATTCGTATAAAACCCGAATACTTAGAAGCCTATTTGTTTTTGGCCGATGTGTATGAGAAAGAAGGAGAGAAAAACAAAACAATAGAAACATTGGAGCGATACGTAGAGTTAACTCCCGATAAAGAAATTAAAGAACAAATAAAGAAATATATAGTACAACTTAAAAGTAATGTTTAACCAGCCGAGGTAGAGGTAATAAAACCAAAAGCCAAAGCACAAAGAAAAATTCTATGCCAAGCGGAAAGAAAAGAAAACGTCATAAAATGGCCACTCATAAGCGCAAAAAACGTCTTAGAAAGAACCGCCATAAAAAGAAATAATCCATTTCTTTTATAAAATAAGCCAGTGGCTGAAAAGTGTATTCTTTTCAGCTTTCTGCGCATATACCTATAAATTATACAAAATCTGAAAAGATCGTGAACTACGAACTGATTATAAACAAAACCTCAGACGAGATTGTTATAGCTTTGCTTGACGATAAGCGTTTGATTGAGCTACACCGCGAGCGAGGAAACCTTAAATGGGCTGTTGGAGATATTTACTTAGGCAGAGTTGGCAAAGTAATGACCGGATTGAACGCCGCTTTTATTGATGTTGGATACGAGAAAGATGCCTTCCTTCATTATTTGGATTTAGGTCCGCAAGCTGCCACTCTTAGTAAATATTTAGAACAGGTAAAATCGGGTAAGCAAAGCGCATCTAACCTGATGTATTTTAAACTTGAAAAGGATATTCCTAAAGACGGCAAGATTAATACAGTTGTAAAAAGCGGACAAGATATATTAATACAAGTCGCTAAAGAACCTATCTCTGCCAAGGGACCTCGCGTTACCTGCGAAATATCTTTAGCCGGGCGTTTCTTAGTGTTAATTCCTTTTTCTGATAAAGTTTCTATTTCTTCTAAAATAAAAAGCAATGAAGAAAAGATTCGTTTGAAAGAGCTTGTACAAAATATTAAACCCAAAAACTTTGGTGTTATTATCCGCACGGTTGCCGAAGGAAAAACGGTTGCCGAAGTAGAAGGCGATTTAAACGACCTGATTGCCAAATGGGATGAATGTTTTAAAACCCTTAAAACAGCGCAACCGCCTGCCCGTGTATTGGGTGAGGTTGACAGAACCAACGCTTTGCTGCGCGATATACTAAACGCTAAATTTACCGCCGTTCATACCAATGATAAACATATACAATCTGAGCTTACAACGTACTTAAAAAACATAGCGCCCGATCAGCTTGACATTATCAAGACTTACGATAGCAAGCTCCCTATTTTTGATCATTTCGGGATTGAAAAACAAATAAAATCTCTATTCGGTAAAACGGTTCATTTAAAGAGTGGTGCTTACCTTATTATAGAACATACCGAAGCGCTGCACGTTATTGATGTAAACAGTGGTAACCGTGCAAAGTCTTCCAACACGCAGGATGAAAATGCTTTAGAAGTAAACTTAGAAGCTGCGGCTGAAATTGCGCGCCAATTACGACTGCGTGATATGGGCGGTATTATTGTGGTTGATTTTATCGACATGCGCAACCCGGAGTATCGCCGTGAGCTTTTTGAGAAATTCAAAGAGTACATGAAAACTGATAGGGCAAAGCATAATGTACTACCGCCAAGTAAATTTGGGTTGATACAACTTACCCGTCAGCGTGTGCGCCCCGAAATGAATGTAGATGTTCAGGAGGTTTGCCCAAGTTGTAACGGTACAGGTAAAGTGCAGCCAAGTGTTCTTTTTGTAGAGCAAATAGAAAGCGCTATGCGCTTTATTATAAAAGAACAAAACCTGAAGAAACTAACCATTTGCGTGCATCCTTATATAGAAGCTTTTATAACCAAAGGTTTCTTTTGGAACAGCCTGCTTGCTAAATGGAAGAAAACAACAGGTTGCAAAATAACTATACGCAGCATGGCATCGTTTAATTTTATGCAGTTTAAGTTTTATAACGAAGCCGACGACGAGATTATTATGTAATCGACTTAGTTGCATATTACACAAAACTAAAAGCCTCTTGCATAAGAGGCTTTTTTAGTTAATAGGGTGGGGAAGGGAGCTATCTAACCACCACCACCCTTGTAGGAATGTAATTTGTGGCTAAGATTTCTCGTCCTTCGACTTCGCTTAGGATGGCGCTCGAAATGACAATAATCCGTGGTGTCGTTAAAATACCTCCGATAAATTAAAGAAGAAACCTCTTGAACCACCCATACCCCAGGCATAATCAAGGGCAAAATTTACTTTAGATACTTTATTAATCTTTATACGAATACCCAACCCGGCGGCAGGTAATACGGTGGTAAATCTATCGGATAATAAATTATTGGGATTAGTTGGTGGATAATTAGAAACACTTTGGGCATTGGCAAACACAACTCCTCCAAACAAGCCATTTTTTGTAATGGTAACCCTGTATTCAGATTCTACGTATATAAAATTATCTCCTCTAAGTCTGCCTTGTATATAGCCCCTGCCCGTGTTAGAATAGGTATCCCAGCCTGTGCTTGGCAAATCAAAATAAGGAGCTTTCCCACCAAAGGTAAACCAATTGTAACTCCACAAAGCCAAGATGTGCCTTTCGTTTGGATGAAGTTTAATAAACTTTCTTAAATCAATTTGCAGCGATTGCCAGTCTCTGTTGCTTCCAAATGTTTTAAGATTACTATGAAAAACAATATTGGCGTAATTGCCTTTGTGTGGGTTATTTGTGTTATCTCTGCTATCATATGTTAGGTTTAAAACCGGACCGGATGATACTGTTCTTTTCTTATTATGGTTATATGTCTGAAAATCTGTACCCAATCCACTTGTTTGTCCCACACTTATATCAAAGTGCCAATCTAATCCATACCCAAGCCCTACATAAAAGTTTGGGAAAAGCCTTTTAGATGCCTGCTCATATACTCTCACAAAAGAGTAGCGCACCAAATTACTATTAGAGAGCCATGTTTGCCCACCCAGCCCATACGTAGTAGTAGGGTATAAATAATAACGCCAATCGCCCAGCAAATTTATCCTGTTTCTATTAAGCCATATATTAGACTGAATAGGAATCATAACCTGATGTTGTAATGAAAAAGCTGGGTTTATGGTAAAAGAAGATAATCGGGTTTCTTTTTTATATTTCTTACTCGTAAAAAAAGAAATATTAATAGCCACAATACCCGTTATACCCGTTTGCAGCGCGTAACCCACAGCAGGTAGAAACGCAAAATAAACCATACCCGAGTCTTTCTTTAAGCTGTCGGCAACTATGGGGTGTCTTAATTTATGCGGAGTAAAAAACCTGATTACGTTTTGGGTAACATCAATCAAATCTTTTTCAATTACCTTATCAACCTTCACAGCTTCATTTCTAATAACACTATCCTGAAGAATATTGTTATTCTCTTGGGCATAGACAGTAAAAGAAAATAAAAGAGAAATAACTATAACAAGAATAGTAATACCTTTCTTTTTGAATGACGATATACTATTCAGCATAATGTTTTTACTATCTCCAAAACCTAAGGTTTTACATAAGAGACGTATTTGTATAACTGTTATTGTTCGCCCAAATATCCGCTTTTCTATCAAACTATCTTATTAAATAATATTAAAGGTTTTAACAGCTGTTTGTTAGATTAAAGTTTTTAGCAAAGGTTTAAAAGCAGCTTGTTTTTGGCTTCTTTGGCTTATTTTGTACCTTTGTCCTATAATACTTATAGATATGGAAGTTATGGAGATTACTAAAACAAAAGCAGAGCAACTGATAGCCCTTGAAGACAAGTATGGAGCGCATAACTATCATCCTTTGCCTGTAGTTTTAGATAGGGGAGAGGGCGTGTTTGTTTGGGATGTGGAAGGTAAAAAGTATTACGATTTTCTTTCAGCTTATTCTGCGGTAAATCAGGGACATTGCCACCCTAAAATTACTTCTATCTTTATAGAACAGGCTAAAAAACTGGCATTAACATCACGCGCGTTTTATAACTCCGCTTTAGGCGAATACGAAAAGTACATTACCTCTTACTTTGGCTACGATAAAGTATTGCCAATGAACAGCGGTGCCGAAGCTGTAGAAACCGCCATTAAATTAGCGCGCAAGTGGGGATACGAAAAGAAAGGCGTTGCCGAAAATCAGGCTAAGATTGTAGTATGCGAAAGCAATTTTCACGGGCGTACCGTAAACATTATTTCTTTCAGTACCGATAACGACTCTAAACAAAACTTTGGACCGTTTAACAGCGGTTATATAACTATTCCATACAACAATACGGCTGCTTTGGCAGAAGCTTTAAAAGATGAAACCATTGTTGGTTTTTTAGTAGAACCCATACAAGGCGAAGCAGGCGTAATGGTTCCAACGGATGGTTATTTAAAAACCTGCTATGACTTGTGTAAACAATATAATGTATTGTTTATTGCCGACGAAATTCAAACGGGTTTATCGCGCACAGGGCGTTTATTAGCTTGCGATTGGGAAAACATACACCCCGATGTATTAATTTTAGGTAAGGCGCTTTCGGGTGGTATGTATCCTGTATCGGCTGTGTTGGCTAATGATGATATAATGATGCTTATTAAGCCCGGACAGCATGGCTCTACTTATGGTGGAAACCCAATTGCTGCAAAAGTGGCTATGGCTGCTTTAGAAGTGCTGGTAGATGAAAAACTATCTGAACGCGCCGAGTATTTAGGAACTATTTTGCGCGAGGAATTAAGAAAAATTAAATCTCCATTGCTTAAAGAAGTCCGCGGCAAAGGTTTGCTTAATGCGATTGAAATACACGAACATCCTGAGAAAACTGCTTGGGATATTTGTTTGCGTCTGGCAGAAAAAGGTTTACTGGCTAAACCAACTCATGGAAACATTATACGCTTTGCACCACCTTTGGTTATTACCGAAGAACAGATAAAAGATTGTACCCGTATTATTACCGAAACGATAGAAACTTTTTAGTAAGTCTTACTTAGTTTAAAGTGCAGTTCATTGTTACATCTCCTATCTGAGAAGTATAATTTCTTCCTGTACATTCTTTTTTAGCAGCGTTTTTGGTGTTTTTTACGGTTAACGTATCTGTTTCTGTGGTATAACCTACCGCTGTTGTAACGCAGGTGCAGTTATAATTGTTTTTTTTGCAGGCAGCTAAGCCAACTATAACAAGCAAGGGTAGTAGTCGTTTTTTCATAATTGATGGCTGCAAAGATAAAATCCTTTTTTGACTAAGAATATAAATGAGGTTTAATTAACATTATTATTTTATGTTAAGTTTGATTTAACATAATGTTCAGAGAATTGAACATGGTCTGCGCTTCTTTAGTTATGATCTGTACTTGTTTCGCTGGCTTACGAAGGGGCTATTTAACTATAATCGAAATTATAATGATTTTGCCCCACTTTTTCGGTGGGGCATAAATCTTATAATTTAATAAGGTTATGTTACTTAACTTAGGATGTGGGCGGTTAAATTTTTGAACGCAAATTTTGAATTTGCATTAGAAAACGAAAACTATAACAAACCACGTTTAAAGCAAGGTTTTACTTAATGGTTGCTTAAAAAACTTAAATTTATTTTCTCAGAATTAGAGTGTCCACCTTTACCGTTTTCGGAAATTCAATGCGCTCTGATTGGGGGGGCGATAGCGATTTGTTTATCAACGTGGTTGCTATCGAGATAGCAAAACCAACTAATAAGAAAAGTAATTTATTTAAGTTGTCTAATCTTTTCTCTTTCTTTTTATTGATTCTTTCATCTAACCAATCTAATCCTTTTCCTGTTATAAATATTGATTTTTCAGGCATTGATTCATTAATAAAGCCTTTTTGTTCTAATATTTTAATTAGAGTTGGAAAATATTGGGTAGTTATTATTTTTTCACTTGCTATTCTACTTGCAATATCATCAAATAACATTAATTCATAAGCCTCTAATGATTCAGCTTCTTTAAGCATATTAAGTAAATATGCTTGTTTCTTTTCAAAAGTCATACACAAAGGTATTCAAAATAATAAGGTTACGAAATGCCAGCGTGGCGTAGGGCAGGGAAACGAAAAAACAAGGCGAAGCCACCAAAGATGACAAAAGTTTCGAAGGGGTTATTTAACTATAATCGGAATTATAAGACGTTGCCGCCTTTTCGGTGGCTTAGTCTTATAATTTACATTATGTTAAATACAGTTCGGCAAAAAATCCCCCTTCAACTTAATGGAGGGGGATTTTTTAAAATTGGCATCGACTTACTCTTGCGGGCTTTAGGCCAACTACCATTAGCTCAATCGGGCTTAACTGCTCTGTTCGGAATGGGAAAAGGTGAACCCCGATGATATAGACACCAA